>CEVF01011259.1_pt1 | contig 32750 bp, 39 predicted proteins | sample 356441 | NCBI WGS metagenome assembly CEVF01 (sample SAMEA2622765, study PRJEB7988) | marine metagenome | biome: marine biome (ENVO:00000447); feature: surface water layer (ENVO:00002042); material: "saline water (ENVO:00002010), including plankton (ENVO:xxxxxxxx)" | depth 5 m | reverse complement strand
AAAAAGTAAAACATTTTTTTATTTGATAATTTTTTTACACCCCTTTGTTTAATAGACGTAGAACCACATTTGAGACATATTATTTTTCCACCCAGAGAACGGTCAGAGATTAAATTAATACTTCCACAATTACTGCATATTTTATTAGCTGTTTGCATTCCTAATTGTTCTATATCTAAGATGTATACAAATTATAAGCTTTTTATAATAATGTAAAGAATCTCATCAAAACATAGTTTACTAATGAGAATCTATTGCAATAAGTCTTTTTCTAATACATAATTAAATATATTTAACAAACAAAATAAGAAATGAATTTCCATAGCTATGGAGAAGCAAATACTCAATCCGTAAGAATAATTACTGGACAATCAGTTCTTATAGATCCATCTTCGAGACCTAAAGGTACGTGTCTGGAAGTAGAAAGCGGAATAGCTAGAGTTTATTGTCCATGCGAAGAAACTGAAGGAATGACTTTGGCCTTTTTGCAATCAGGAGATCAGTTAAGAACTGATAGACTTTGTAGTGAGGGAGTATGTGTTGAAGCATTAACAGATTTATCTTTTCACAGTAATGCCGAAATATCTGATAATTCAGGATTTGATGCTGTTAATGAATGGACTCTACAACTGCTAAGGATCAGACATTTAGGTAATGCTGAACAGAGGCTTCAAGCTCTTTTTGCAATATTAGTTAATCGATTAGGAAGAAGATGTGGCCAATGGTGCGAACTTCCATTTAGATTAACTCATGAGAGAATTGGCGAATTAATAGGTTCAACAAGAGTAACTTCTACTAGATTAATCTCAAGACTACGTTCCGCCGAATTATTAATAGCACCTCTAGGAACTCAAACAGTAAGTGTTGCTCCTTCTTTCATAGAATCATCTCCACTTGAGAGCTAAAAAGTGAGCTTATTAGAAAAACAATCAGAATCATTTATTGGGAATTTAAATGAAGAAATTGATTATATTAACCAAAGACTTAGAGCGATACAAAAGTTATATAAAAACATAATAGATGTTAAACTTAAGCATAGATTAAGACATGAATACGAATCATTAAATATTAAATTTGAGAAAATGAAGGATATTATATTGTTAACAGTTAAGAATTCAAAATGTGAATTATCTATTTCTAAACTTTTATTAGAAAAATATTTCCGCTACTATAACGACATTTCAAAAAATAATTCTCTATTTCTTGCTCAATGATTTATCAACAAGCAAAATAGCCGAAGGATTATCATTAGAAAATTTAACTTTGCCTAATATATGTGCAAATTGATCTTCTGATTTTATTTGAGATTCGATAATGGGATCTAAAAATACATTTGTTCTTACATCAGATGTTCTTTCAGAAATTGCATATAGTTGTTGTATAGAAGCAGTTAAATCAGTTTCCATATTAAATGAATAGGATACTAGCTCTTCAATTGAACTCCATTTTTGAATTGGAGCAGGTAATTCATCCAAGGAAACATTCTGACCACGAGCAATTAAGTAATCAGCAAATTTATAAGCATGCATTAGTTCATCTTCGGATTCTTTTAGAAAAAAATGACTAAAACCATTTAGATCCCTCTCCTTAAACCATAATGACATTGCTAAATATTGAACATTGGCGTTTCGCTCCATAGTTAAATGTTGAAGTAAATTATCAAGCAAAACATTCTCAAATTCTTGGGATACAGCTCTACCAGAAGGACCAAAATTTAGCTTTATTTTTTGATTGAGATTACTTACGTTCATCTTTTATTTTTAAAATTAATATAATTATACAGTATATTGTATAAATTGTGCAGGATAATATAAAAAAAATTACAATCTAAATCGGTTCTGTGGATATTTAAAAATAAATCCTGAAATAAAATATTTAAAATTATTAAAAATGTTTAAAGCGAATATTATCAATAAGATCATTTGGCTATTAAATTAAAAAGTATTTTTATATCCACCAGGAAAGATAAAAAAATCACTATTTTTTATTAACTCAATGGAACACCTTTCACCAATATTAAAATTATTTGATATTTCTGTCCTTACTCTAATTTGATCATTTCCAACAGCGATTTTATAAATATAAAATTCTCCTAAAAATTCCTTGGATAAAACTATAGATTTACCACTTTTTGATTTAATTAATCGTATCGATTTAGTAGGTATTGATAGATAATTTATCTTTTTATGATTAGAAATATTATTAATTTTAATATTACCTATCGATGAGTAAATATTGTTTCCCTCAGATTTTATCTTTAATATATTATTTCCAAGAATAAATGAACTTACAAATAATGATTTGGGATGATTTATGAGTTCTGATGGGGTGTCAACCTGGTGAATATATCCATCATTCATAACTGCAACCTTATCACAAATGGCCATTGCTTCCTCTGGATCATGAGTAACCATTAAGCCACTTGCATTAAAGCTTTTCAAGATAGTTGGAAGTTCACTCCTTAATCTTAATCTTACATTTAAGTCTAAACTACAAAATGGTTCATCAAGTAAAAGGAAAGATGTTCCTGGTGCCAAAGCTCGTGCTAGTGCCAACCTTTGTTTTTGACCTCCAGATAATTCATGAGGATATCTTTTTCTTAAGCCTCCAATACCTAAAATATCAAACAAATAATCAACTTTAGAGGAATCTTTTTTATCTTTGAGACCAAACAAAGCATTTTCTAAAACATTTAAATGAGGGAAAAGTGCATAATCCTGAAAAACCATTCCTATATTTCTAAATTCAGGAGGAACGACCTTACTACAATTAGATATTTCATCATTATTAAGAAAAATTCTTCCTTTTTTAGGCACTTCAAAGCCTGCTATTAGTCTTAATAAAGTAGTTTTTCCACATCCAGAAGGACCTAATAATCCAAGTAGTTCTCCTTTGTTGACTTTTAAATCAATAGAATTTAAAACTAAATTGTCTGAAATATGTTTACTGTAAGAATGTGATAAATCTTTTATTATTAAAGCATAATTTTTTTTCAACTTATTCAGTAATATTATTAGATAAAATTAGCAAAAAATTATTACTAAAAATTTTACAAGTATATTTTTATACAACTGAGATATCAATAAAATGAAAAAAATTGAACGAACAAAAATTATTCTTTCAGAACTTCAGAAACTTTATCCTAATCCACCTATACCTCTAAACCATAATGGTCCGTTTACTCTCTTGGTAGCTGTTGTTTTAAGTGCTCAATCAACTGATAAAAAGGTCAATGAATTAACAGAAAAATTATTTGAAAAAGCAGATACACCTTCAAAGATGGTTGAATTAGGGGAAATAGAAATCTACAGATATATTAAACATCTAGGTTTATCTAGACAAAAATCAAAAAACACTTATAATCTCTCAAAAATAATTATTGAGAAATTTAACGGTAAAGTCCCGAATACATTTGTTGAATTGGAATCTTTACCTGGTGTTGGTCACAAAACAGCATCAGTGGTAATGTCACAAATCTTTAATATGCCTACTTTTCCAGTGGATACACACATTCATAGACTATCTCAAAGATGGGGCCTTACCAACGGACAAAGTGTAAAACAAACAGAAAAAGATTTAAAAAGATTATTCCCAAAATCATTCTGGAACAAATTACATTTACAAATAATTTTTTATGGAAGGGATTATTGCACTGCTAGAGGTTGTGATGGTACTAAATGCTATCTTTGTAAAAAACTTTACCCAGATAGAAAAAAGAAAGTTATAACCAAAAAGGCCTAAAAGAATCTATATTATTAAAAAAATAAATTAAAAGAAATGAAGGTTGCAATCTCAGGAGCTTCTGGTAAAACAGGATACAGAATAGTTGAGGAAGCTAATAAGAATGGTTATCAAACAAGGCAAATTATTAGAAAAAATTCAATTGTCACAAAAAATCTAAATGATATAGAAACATTTAGAGTATCTCTTAATAATAAAGAAGAATTAGACAATGCTCTTTTAGGAGTTGATGCGCTTATTATTGCTACTGGCGCTAGAGCATCTCTGGATCTGACTGGACCAGCAAAAGTTGATGCTTTAGGAGTCTTTAGACAGTTAGAAAGTTGTAAAAGACAAGGAATAAAAAGGGTAATACTTGTTAGTTCTTTATGTACAGGCAAAGTTTTTCACCCTTTAAATCTTTTCGGACTAATACTCCTTTGGAAAAAACTAGGAGAAAATTTTTTAAAAAACCCCTCATTTGATTGGACAATAATTAGGCCTGGAGGACTTAAGGAAGAAGAAAATGTAAGTGATCAAAAAATATTATATTCAAAAATAGATTCACAATTTGAGGGCTCTATTCCAAGACGACTTGTCGCAAAATGTTGCATAGATGCTTTAAAAGATTCAAAATCTATACGTAAAACAATTGAAATAACAAGTTCAAGAGATTACGATGATATTCCATTCAATAAAGCTATGCAAAAAATATAAATAATGTTAAAAATAGGGAAAATAAATAAAAAATGGGATTTAACTCTAAGATCGATGCTTTAAAACTTATGCTTACTGACTTAAGGATGAGAAATGAACCAATAAGACATAAAGCTGCATTTAAAGGATGTCAACCAGAATTTCAAAGTTTAGTTACTAGATTAATAAAGCAACTTGAAAATGAATTAGAAGATGAAAAAAAAATACATAGAGAATCATAGTTTTTAAGTTATTATTGATAACTTACATAAAATTTTTTAATTAAAGTTAAAATTGTTATTAGTATTACTTAAATTTTTTTATAGAAATATTGTTAGATTCGCTAAAAATAAATTAAAGAAAGAATTTCTCAAAGATGTAAAATATGAAAAAATTAATTCTTAATAAATAATCAGTATGGCTACAAAAATGAAGAAGTCTTTAAGAACTAATAATTTAGGTTTAATTTTGAGGAAAGAGTATATACCAAATCTTTTAACTATATTTAGAATTTTCTTGATTTTTCCAATAATAATTTTGTTAGAGAAGAAAATATTTTTATTTACTTGGATACTTTTAATTTTGGGAGGCATTACTGACTTTTTAGATGGTTATTTAGCAAAAAATCTAAATTTAGAAACAAGAATTGGATCAATCCTAGATCCATTAGCAGATAAAATATTTATAATAATTCCTTTCCTTTACTTATGTGTTGATCAAATAATTCCCCCTTGGTCATTGTCATTAATTATTTTTAGGGAATTCATTATAAGTGTATTGCGACAAACAAAATCAAATGGGATGCCAGCAATAAATCTCTCTAAATTTAAAAGTTTTTTTCAATTCCTTAGTTTGATATTTTTATTTTACCCATTAAAAACAGACTTTATAATTAATTCAGGTTTGATTTTTTATTGGTCTGGTTTTATATTGTCATTAATATCTCTTTTAGTTTACTTAAGAACTAAATAAAGAATTATCCATCTCAGGATCAAATCCATCTTTTGTATTAATTTTATAATCATTTTCATAACTATCTATTAATCCTCCCAAAAGATCAAATTTAGGTTCCCACTTTAAATGATTTTTAATCTTGTTAATAGAGGTTTGATAGTGACTTAACCTTATAGGAAATGCTTTTCTTGCTTTAGGATCAAGTTTTTTAAAATCAAAAGTTTTCAATTCAATATCACTAATATTCATATTACAGGCTTCTACACATTTCAGAATTAAGCCTTTGATAGTAATACTTCTATTCCCAGAACAATTATATATATTATTTTTTGCAATCTCAAAATCTAAACATCTAATCATTACATCCGTTAGATCAGAAACGTGTCCTAATTGAGTAATTAAGTTGCCATCACCTGGCAAAGGAATTTTTTTGAGTTTGATAATTCTCTCAAAGAACCAATTCTCCAAATTATTATAATTATTAGGTCCATAAATATAAGTTGGTCTAAAACTAGTAAAAGGGATTTTATTTTTTATAAGCCAATTTTCAGTATGAAACTTTCCTTTATGTCTACTTTTATCATCTAACAGATCATCTTCCTTAAGAGGTAATTCAAAGGAATCTTTGTATACGCCAGAGGAACTTACGTAAACATACCTTCTATATGTGTCTTTTATATTTTCTAAAAGAAGTTTTGTTTGCGCCAATTCTCTTCCAGAAATATCAAAAATACAATCGTACGAATTATTTTTAATCTTTATAATATTTGATAAATCATTTCTATCTCCTTTTATTAAATTCGCCCCACTTGGACATGGATTATTACCTCTTGTAAATACGTCAATAACATGATTTTGTTTTAAAAGCTTTTGTACTAATGATTTTCCAACGAATCTAGTACCTCCCATAACAAGAATTTTCATAATAGTAAAATATTTTTTTCTAAGTAAGAACCTTTTTAAAGAATTTACTAAAATAGTACTACTTTAAACAAATTAATGAAAGGATTACATTATGAAACTTATTCCAGCAATTGATTTAATGAACGGAAAATGTGTAAGGCTTGTCAAAGGGGACTTTAATGAGAGTAAAGAATTTAGCAATGATCCTGTTGCACAAGCAGTCTTTTGGGAAAAAGAAGGTGCCGAATCTATACATATTGTTGATTTAGACGCTGCTAAAACTGGAAATCCAGTAAATGATACTGTTATTAAAAATATTGCAAAATCAATCAATATCCCAATACAAATTGGAGGTGGTATTAGATCTAAAGATAGAATAGAAAAATTATTTTCATATGGAATAGACAAAGTAATAATGGGAACTGCTGCTGTAGAAGACAAATATTTAGTAAAAGAGTTAACTTTAAAATATCCTCGGAAAATAATAATTGGAATTGATGCGAATAAAGGGAAAGTAAGTACAAGAGGATGGTTAAAGCAGTCAGAAGTTAAAGCGACAGAACTAATAGGAGAACTTTCTAACTTTAAAATATCAAGTTTTATTGTGACCGATATAAATACAGATGGAACTCTAGATGGACCAAATCTAACTTTTATGAATGAGATATTAAATAATACAAAACTTCCAATAATTGCATCCGGAGGAGTAGGTTCATTAAAAGATCTAGTATCACTAATGCAATTTGAAAGTAATGGTTTAATTGGAGTTATTGTTGGGAAAGCCTTATATGAAAATATATTCACTATTAAAGAGGGCAACGAAATTCTATCAACACAAAATTTTGGTGATTTTAAACCTAACAAAAATTTTTATGCTTAAAAACACAAATAAGTACACCCTACGGACTGGAATTTAATTAATATCTTCGGTAATTTAAATATGAATTCTTTATTTTTTCTGTGGCATTAACTAAGGGAAAATCAATACTTGTGATAGCTCCAAATTTAATAGCAGAATCTCTCTCCTTGAAACTGACTAGTCTTGACAATAAATTAAAAATATCTATTGATGCATCTAATAAAGAATTTTTCCCTGATTTAATAATTTGGAACGTTCTAAATTATGAATCAGCTGATTTAATTAGGATTGAATTTCTAAAATTAAAGGAAATATGGACAGAATCAAAATTTTTGATAATTTTTTCAGGGGATTTTAATAGAGAGATGAAATCTATTCCGCAATTAACCAGCGAAGGTTTACTTTTAAATCCCAGTGCAGATAAAGTTCTACAAGCATTAAATAACATTAATGAAGGAGGTAGAGTCTTTGATATTGATCAACAACCTTTTAATAGAAATAAAACAGTTAAAAAAAGTAATTTAAATCAAAAGCTCTTAACATCTGGGCTGAAGCAAATAGATACAGAAATAAATACTATCATGGATTATTTGAACAATAACTCACTACCTGATTTATATAAATTTATCCTCAAAGGCAGATTAAGAGAACTTATAACGGCAAAATCATTCTTAATTTTCTTATGGGGGAACTTATTGGATCTATATACTGATCAAATTTTTAATGAAAATTATTCTAATGAGAAGCCAGTGGATAAGACAATTTTTATAAAAGATAAAAAATCATTAGAAGTATGGAAATTGATCTTAGAAAGGCTATTAGATAAATATAGTCATAAAAAACTTAACAAGGAATTAAGTAACTCAACAGTAATTTTATCAGGTTTGAAGAAGGAATATATTTCTAGATTAATTTGTAATATTCTTAATGAATTAGATGATTTAATTAAAAATATCATTGAAAATTACGAGGGGAAGGACTACACCATTGATTTAATATCTTTTATAAATGAATTAAATAAAAAGGCATTATCCAATATCACAGATAATTATTTAAGAGTAAAGAGGAATGGAAATTCTATTTCATTAAATGATTTTATTTTTAATGAATTAAATTATATTGAAAATGATTCGGAGTCTCATGATCTGTTTATTATTATTGATCCAATCATAAATAATGGGCCTCTTATTTATGATGGAAAAATATTACCTCTTTATGAAATTGAGTCATTTGAAATCTTTGAAAAAATAATATCTAATTGGGCTATAAGATCATCAAATTTGTTAGCTGCTGAATTATTTAACTTTTGCTCCAACTGGCCTGAATTAAGAACTATCCTAATAAATTCTCCTCTACAATCTACAAGGAGTTTTGAAAGATTCAGAAATAATATAAATAACTACAATAGATGGCATAATAATATATATATGCCTATTTATTTATATGAAAGTAAACATGAGTTTATAGATATCCTAGATAATAAGATTATTCGTTATTTTAAAAATGAAAATAGAGAAAAAGATTTAGAAAAGCTAGATTGGTTTCAAAAGCAAGTTACATTAGTTATTGAAATTCGTGATGCTTTGGCTCCACAAATTGAACTTGCTATTAAATATATTGGTGAAATTTTTATTACTTTGCTTACCAAAATTGTTGGTAAAGGAATTGGATTGGTGGGTAAAGGTATCTTACAAGGTTTAGGAAAATCAACATCAAAGTAAGAATTATTTAATGAACTTTATTAAAAAACTTATTATCTTCTCAATATTATTTTTATGTATTGCTTTTCCATCCAATGCATCAAGAACCTCAGATAGTTATGATGGTAATATTTTTCCAATTTATGCAGGAAACGGATCTATCGTACCACCTTCAACCTCATTAAAAGAATCTATCAATAACAATAGAATAACTGTATTATTTTTTTATATAGATGATAGTTCTGCTAGTAAGTCGCTTGCTCCTATTATTGCTGGACTCGATTTAATATGGAGAAATGAAATTGATATAATAGCTTTAACAACTGATGAACTTCAAGGAGAGACTTTTTTAGATCCTTTAGAAGAGGGTTATTATTGGGAGGGTAATATACCTCAAACTCTAATAATTGATGGTTCTGGAGAAGTTAAATTTAATAAAGAAGGTCTTGTTGATATTGATGAGATGAACAAAATTATAAGTATGATAAAAGGAATTGAATATGTCAATCCTTCATTTATTGTTGAAAGATTTAATGAATATAATAGTAGTATTTCAAGAAAAAATACTTCTATTAAAAATAATTAATTTAAGAAATGATTCTAATAAAATCTTTAATATTTATTACTTTTATACTTTTAGTTGTTGATCTGATTCTAAAGATAGCTCCTAAATCAAACTTAGAAATAATACCAAAAAAATATAACTTCAATAAAAATGAGGTGACAATTGATTTAAAAATATTTAATAATAGTAAAAATAAAGAGACTATGATTCCAAGATTTGATCTCTATATTGATTTTTTTGAAAATGGGAAATTATCAGAAATAATTTTTAAGAAAAGTATCATAATTGAAGATGGGAATATAAAAAGAACTTTAAATAATTATTGGCCCACTGTTATTGTAAAATCAAAGTCTTCAATTAATTTATCTTTAAATATCAAATTTGATCATAATTTCAATAAAAATAATTTTGCCTGGTTAAAAATTATTTGGGAGAATTATGGTCATTTTGGATTAAAGACCAGAGAAGACTGTTTTCTTATAAATAATAATGAAAATCGACTTAAAAATAGAGAACTAATAGAAATTCCAATAAATAAAGAATATAAAGCAATTGCTATTAAAACAGATGTTTTAGGGATATTTGATAATCCTGAAAACACTGTAATTAATTACTGTAAAGATATCATTAAAAAGAATGATATCCTTGTCATTGGAGAAACGCCTCTTGCAATAATGCAAGGAAGATATATAAATCCTAAAAATCTAGATTATACTTTTTTATCAAAAATATTATGTTATTTTTTTCATCCTACTAGTAGTTTAGCAACTGCTTGTGGAATGCAATTATTAATAAATAAAATTGGCATAACAAGAATCATTATCGCTCTTTTTATAGGACTATTTTTTAAATTAATTGGGATCAAAGGTATTTTCTATCGACTAACGGGTTCAGAATCATCTTTAATAGATGATATTAGTGGTACAACTCTGCCCTATGATAAAACTATTGTTTTAGGACCCATTAATGTAAATAATTTTTGTACTAATATTACAAAAGCAATTGGAATTCCAACTGTTATTGCTGATGTTAATGATCTTGGAGGAGTAAAAATCATTAGTAATTCCAAAAACATAAGTAAAAATATATTAAAAGAGATTTTGAAGAAAAATCCAGCTGGCAATGATGACCAAAAAACTCCTATAGTGTTATTTAGGAAGATAAATTCCTAGTCATTATTATGTTTTCAAATAAAGTGAAAAAGGAAAAATTGCAATATGAAGAATTACACATTCGACATTTTAATCTTTTACTTGATTTAAGAAAACATCCTAATAATAATAAACTTTATAAAATGGCCTTAATTAATACATTTGATGATTTAAAAATTTTTCTCAGAAACCTAGAAAAAAATAAGTATAAATGTACAATAGCAGTAGAAAATAAAAAAATATTAGGATATTTATATACTTATCCAATCAACAATAAGAAAACATGCTTAAAAATTAATGCTCCAGAAATTATTCATGAAAGCAAGAACATCTCAAAAAGAGATTTATTTTTAAATTTGATAAAAAATTCAATATCAAATAAAGATTTGAAGATTTCTAATTGGATTATTAATGCAGATATTAATAATAATGAACTTATTTCATCTTCTAGAGAATTAGGATTTCAACCTCTTCAAGAAATAAAAATAATATCTAGAGATAATTTATACGATTTAGATAATAATAATTATTCTCAAATTAATAATCATTATTTTTTTGAGCGCATTGATGATTCAAATGTAAAAAAAGTTTTGAATTTTATTCAATCTAATGATTCTATTCTGATAAGAAATATTTATGATCTTGATCATTTTGATATTTTAAAAAGGATAAATAAGTTTTCAGGAATTCTTAAAAGAGATGAAGAGATATTTTTTGCAATACTCAAAGATAATTCATACGAAAATGAAATTGTTTATTCCTTAATTAGAGGATTATTATGGGATGAAGAACATAAAGCTATATTAGAAAAAAAGATTATTGATATTCTAAATGAAGAACCAAAAGCAAAATTTAAAATATATTCAAATGATTCCCTTCTAAACTCTTTCTTAGAAACCTTAAATTTATCTAAAAGTCATCAAGAGTTGATACTAGTTAGAAATAATCTTATTAAACGTATTAATAAAAATGGAAATAAGATTAATCATTCTTTTGAATCAATTTTTGAAAAAATCAACCCACAAGGAAATGTTTATCCTTCTCCTATGCCAATTAATATTAAGTGAAATTTAAAAATCCAGAGAAGAGATCCGTTTTATCATTTGATATTGGAAAAAAAAGAATTGGTCTTGCATATTGCGACCCTCTTTTAATAACAATTTCAATTTTACCTGCTGTAATTAGAAGTAGAAACTTAGAGGAAATTAATATTTTTAAAAAGCACATTAATAATCACAAAATAAAAGGTTTAATATTTGGCTTACCATTAGATGACAAAGGGCTTATTACTGATCAAGCAGAAGATTGTATTAATTATGGAGAAATGATTTCTAGAATTTTAGGATTACCATATAATTTTGTAAATGAACATAGTACCACTTGGGAATCGAAAAATAGATATGGTGTTACTAATGATAAGTCAGGTTTAATAGATAGTTTATCCGCAAAAATAATTTTAGAACAATGGATGAAAGAAGGTCCTGAGTTGAAAGAATTTGTTTTTAATAATTACAATTAAATATTAAAATAGATATAAATGTAAAAAAATTAAATGGAAGAATCTAAAAATCAAGATGATTATGATGCTCCAACAATTTTATTAAAAGATTCGAAGAATAATGAACTCTTTTGTTATTTAGAGCAAATTGTTAATGTTAAAGGTAAAGATTTTGCCTTATTAACCCCTGTAGATACCCCCGTCACGCTATTCAAAATTAATGAAAAAGATGAACCAGAATTAATTGAAAAGATAGAAAGAAATGAACAAATACTCAAAAATGCTGATGCTGTTTTACAAGAACATGATTTAAATCTTATCCGTTCAGCAGTGACTTTAACTGTATCAGGTGAACTTGAAGAACCAATTTACGATGACCTCGAAGAAGATAATTTAAACGATGAAAGCGAGACATATGAGTTATTAGTTAACTTTAATGTCTTAAATGATGAATACGGATTATATGTCCCTCTAGATCCTTTCTTTATTGTTGGTAAGCTTGAAAATGATGAGGCAATTTTAATAGAAAATGAAGAATTCGATGAAATTCAACCATTAATTGAATCTGAATTAGAAAAAAACTCCAACTAAAATAATGTTTAGCTATCTAAAAGAAGTTTATTGGGATACTAATTTACCTATATATCAAATTCCACACTCTGAACTAATAAGAGAAGGGATAAAAGGCTTGCTTTTAGATGTAGATGGGACTTTACTTTGTAGAACTTCTAAAAAGATACCCATGCCAGTTAAAAAATGGATATCTAAATCTAAAGGTATATTTACAATTTATTTAATAAGTAATAATCCCTCAGAGAAAAGAATCTCTGAAATAGGAAATGAATTAGGTATTAGATATAAACATAGAGCATTAAAGCCATCAAAGAGATCTACACTTGAAGCAATTAAAATATTAAAAGAAGATAATAAAAACATTGCATTAATTGGAGATCGTATTTTTACAGATATTTTTGTTGGGAATAGATGCAAAATAAAAACTATACTTGTTAAAAAGCTTGATAAAAAAGGGAACCCAATTAGATTTAATATAACCCTAATATTAGAGAGATTTTTTTCATATTTTATATTTTAAATGAAACTTTGGGTAATAAAAATTGGGACAAGCATTCTACGAGGCAATCTAAGTATTCCGACGGAGGAAATAATAAGCATATTATGCAAAAATATTGTAAATTTTATAAATAAAGGAAATAAAGTTGTAATTGTCACAAGTGGAGCGGTTGGTTTGGGATGCCAAAAGTTAGGATTAAAGCAAAGACCATATGAATTAATTAAATTGCAGGCCCTAGCAGCAATAGGTCAGGTAAATTTAATGACATTATATGAAAAAGAATTGAATAAATTTGATAAAAAAGTTGGCCAAATACTTATTACTAAAGCAGACTTTAATACACGTGAATCTTTCTCGAATGCATCTAAAACATTAAAAAAACTAATTGATTTAAATGTTATCCCTATTGTCAATGAAAACGATACTATCGCAAATGAGGAACTGAAATACGGAGATAATGATACACTTTCAGCACTTGTATCATTAGCTATTGAAGCTAATAAGTTAATTCTTCTAACAGATATTGATAGGCTTTATTCTAAAGATCCTTCTAAGAATAATGATGCAACTCCAATTAAGGAAGTTTTAGATAACAATCAATTAAGAACAATCAAAGAAAAAAATAATGAAAGTCACAATAAAGGATGGGGCACTGGAGGAATTACGACAAAACTAATTGCAGCAGAGATCGCAACTAAAGGAGGTATTACTGTTCAACTTGCTGATGGAAGAGATGAAGAGAATCTGATAAAAATATTCAATGAAAAAAATATAGGAACCGTATTCTATCCTTGCGAAAAACCCTTAGGGAACAAAAAAAGTTGGCTTTGGCATGCAATTGAGTCCGTTGGTGAAATAATATTAGATGATGGAGCTTGCTTTGCTATTCAAAACAAAGGTGCTTCATTATTACTCGTAGGAATAACTGAAATTAACGGTAATTTTTCTAAAAATCAACCTGTAAGAATATTAAGTAAAGATAGAAAACAAGTAGGAAAAGGTATAACATCCATGAGTAGTGATTTAATTAAAAGCATTTTGAAAAACAAAGTGACTAAAATACAATCCCAAATTGTTATTCACCGTGATGTTTTGGTTCTTACCTGATTATCTTAATTTATTAAAAAAATGTTATTAAGTGAAATTATCGAAATTATAAAAGTAGGCAAATCAGGATATATAGATCATAAGATCTACAAAGATATAAATATAATTTCTGCTGAATCCTTAGAAATTGCTAAATCAGATCAAATTACTTTTTTAGAGGATAATAATAATTTAAAAAACAAAGTTTTTAGTACAAATGCTGGTGCAATAATAATTTTTGAAAATAACGAACTTAAAGAAAGTTTAAAGAATAAAAACATATCACTAATTTTTGTACAAAATCCTAGGATTGCTTTTGCGGAAGTTTTAAATCTCTTTGATAGAAGATTAAATATAAATATTGGTATTGATAGCAAAGCAGTTATTGATAAGGATACGATAATTGGTAAAGAGTGCTATGTAGGCCCTAATGTATTCATTGGTAAAAATACAAAAATTGGCAACAACAACTATATTTTCCCTGGAACAAGAATTTTAGAAAACATTGAGATTGGTAATAATAATATAATTTACCCAAATTGCGTAATTTTTCCAAACACGATTATTAAAGATAAGTGTTTAATAAACTCTAATTCCGTAATTGGTTCAGAAGGATTTGGATTTGTCCCAGTAAAAGGGAAGTGGCTAAAAATGCCGCAAACCGGTGGCGTGCTCATTAATAGTCATGTAGAAATTGGAACAAATTGTTGCATTGATAGACCGGCAGTAGGCTTAACAATTATTGGTGAAGGCACAAAAATTGATAATTTAGTACAAATAGGGCATGGAGTTAAGATAGGGAAAAACTGTGCTTTCGCGGCTCAGGTTGGGATTGCTGGTGGAGCAATAATAGGTGATGGAGTAATTTTAGCTGGGCAGGTAGGTGTAACAAATAGAGTTAGGGTTGGAAATAATGTGATTGCAAGTTCTAAATGTGGAATTCACTGTGATATAGATGATGGAACTACTATCAGCGGTTTTCCTGCAATGAAAAATAAATCTTGGTTAAGAAGTTCTGCTATTTTTAAAAAATTACCAGAATTAGCAAAAAAACTTAGACAACTAGACAACAAATAAATTATTGTTTAGAAAACTATAATATTTAATGAAAAATTATAAAATTGTCTTACTATCTGGTGATGGTATTGGTCCAGAAATTTCTAAAGTTTCAAAACAAATAATTATAAAGTTATCTAAAAAATTTGATTTTAATATTGAAATAAGAGAAGAATTATTTGGCGGGGCAGCATATGAAAAATACAAAGTTCCTCTTCCTGATGACACATTAAAAGAATGCAAAAATTGCAATGCGGTCTTACTTGCTTGCGTCGGAGATATTAAATATGATTCTCTTGAAAGAGAATTAAGACCAGAAACAGGCCTTTTAAAAATAAGATCTGAATTAAATCTTTTCGCAAATATAAGACCTGTAAAGATAAGGAAATCACTAATTAATGCAAGTACTTTGAAAAAAGAAGTTATTGAAAATGTAGACTTAGTTGTAGTAAGAGAACTTACTGGCGGAATTTATTTTGGTAACCCAAGAGGAATTATCAAAAATAATAATCAAGAAAGAGGATTTAATACCATGGCATATAGTTCCAATGAAATTGAGAGGATTACGGATGTAGCAATTCAAATTGCGAAAAAGAGAAGTAATAAAATATGTTCAGTTGATAAAGCAAACGTTCTAGAGGTGAGTCAATTATGGAGGAAAATAGTAACAAAGAGAATAAAAAATAATTCTTCAGTTAACTTGACCCACATGTATGTTGATAACGCAGCAATGCAGCTTGTGAGAAACCCTTCTCAATTTGACGTGATACTTACAAATAATATCTTCGGCGACATTTTAAGTGATATGGCCGCAATGTTAAGTGGCTCAATAGGTATGTTGCCATCTGCATCTTTAAATAATACTGGACCTGGTTTATTTGAACCAGTTCATGGGTCAGCCCCTGATATTGCAGGGAAAGATATTGCTAATCCAATAGCTATGGCTCTATCGACTTCAATGATGTTAAGAATTGGACTTAACGAACCAGATGCAGCTGACCTTCTAGAGACGGCTATTGATAAAGTACTTTCAAAAGGTTTCCGAACATCTGACTTAAATGATGGTAATAGTAAAATTCTGACTTGCAGTCAAATGGGAGATGAAATAATTAAAGAAATATAATTTATAAATTTAATATATTAGAAAAATAAGCATGTGACCTGTCACAATCGTATTATGTTGTTTTTAAAAAATGTCTAAAATTCACCCGGTAGTTGCTGTAACAGGATCATCAGGAGCAGGAACTAGTACAGTTAAAAGAGCATTTGAGCACATCTTTGCTCGAGAAGAGATCATTCCTGCTGTAGTAGAAGGTGATAGCTATCATAGATTTGAAAGATTGCCTATGAAAAAAGCAATGGCAGATGCATTGGCAAAAGGAGAAAACTTTTCACATTTTGGACCTGAAGCAAATTTATTTGACAAATTAGAAGAACTTTTTAAAGTCTACGGAGAAACTGGAGGAGGTAAAAAGAGATATTATCTTCATAGTCCTGAAGAAGCAGATGAACATAACTCTAGATTAGGAACTAATTTGGAACCAGGACAATTTACTCCTTGGGAAGACATCCCAAATGGGACAGACGTACTCTTTTATGAAGGTTTACATGGTGGAGTTGTTGGAGATGGTTATGATGTGGCATCTCATGCTGATCTCTTAGTAGGTGTTGTTCCGATAACAAATCTTGAATGGATTCAAAAAATTCACAGAGATAATGCTGAAAGAGGATATACCGCAGAAACCATTGTGGATACAATCTTAAGGAGAATGCCTGATTATATCAATCATATTTGTCCTCAATTCAGTAAAACTGATATTAATTTTCAAAGAATTCCTACTATTGACACATCAAATCCATTTATTTGCAGAAACATACCAACCCCTGATGAAAGTTTTGTCATTATTCATTTTAGAAAAGGTGCTAGAGAAAAATGGGGAATTGATTTTCAATACCTTCTCGGAATGATAAATGATTCATTTATGTCAAGTCCAACAAGTATTGTTGTTAATGGGGGGAAAATGGGATTTGCAATGGAACTCATATTAACTCCAATAATACATAGACTTATTGAAGAAAAAAAAGCTTCTTAAATATTTCTCAACTTAATAAAATTAAGAATTCCTTGATTAATGACCCTTTTTTCGTTTTAAATAAGAACAATTAAAGAAGAAATGTGTCATTATTCGATTGGTTCGCCGCAAGACGAAAAGATCAATTCGTTGGAAAAGTCTCTCAAGAAACAGATGATAGTGACGGATTATGGGTCAAGTGTTCGGAATGTTCACAAGTCGTTTATAGAAAAGATTTAATTTCTAATTTTAATGTTTGTGATAATTGTAACCACCATAACAGGATAAATAGTGACGAAAGATTAAGCATAATTTGCGATAATGATTCCTTTCAAGAATTTGATAGTACGTTGAGTCCCACAGATCCATTAGGCTTTAAAGACAGAAGATCATATTCCGATAGAATAAGAGAAAGTCAGGCTGGAACTGGTTTAAAAGATGGAGTAATAACAGGTTTATGTACCATAAATTCTTTACCTTTAGCATTAGCTGTTATGGACTTTCGTTTCATGGGTGGTTCTATGGGATCAGTCGTCGGTGAAAAGATAACAAGAATAATAGAAAGAGCAACGAAAAATGAATATCCTTTATTAATAGTATGCGCTTCTGGAGGAGCCAGAATGCAAGAAGGAATGTTGAGCCTAATGCAAATGGCAAAAATTTCTGGCGCTCTAAAAAAACATCGAGAAAAAAATCTTCTCTATATGCCCCTTCTAACCCACCCCACAACAGGTGGAGTTACTGCAAGTTTCGCAATGTTAGGTGATTTAATTCTCGCAGAGCCAAAAGCTTTAATAGGTTTCGCTGGTAGAAGAGTTATTGAACAAACATTAAGGGAAAAATTGCCAGATAACTTTCAGACAGCTGAATATTTGCTTGAACATGGATTTGTTGATGTTATTGTTAATAGAAAGGAACTTAAAAGTACACTGACAAAAATTTTGAAGATACATGGAGTTAGGAAATTAGTAAATAAGCTTTAATTTATTATGAAAATATTTCTTAAAGGTTTAATTATTTCTATCACTGCAATATTAATTTCTCTCGTAATTAATATTAATGAAACATACGCAGTGGGAAATGTAGATTGGTTTCTTGTTAAAGAGAATAATGACGGTAAACAATGGTTAGATTTAGGAAGTATAAAACAAATTAATAATAATGAAGTTAGTGTTCTAACAAAATTTTTTAAGAATCCTAGTGACAATTCAAGTAAAGGAGAAACAAATTTATATGTGATGAGAATAAATTGTGAAAGATCTCAATTTAAAGATATTTCTATAAATGGAATACCTAATTTCAACGCAAATTGGCAAAGCTCTAATAATGACGAATTAATAGAGTTAGTTATAAATAAGAGCTGTAAAGAAAATAATTTAAATTCAAAATGACAAGAGAAAAATTAAATATTGCTATCGCAGGCACTGGTTTTGGGCTAAAAGTTCATTTACCTGCATTAAATGAATCAGATAAATTTATTGCAAATTCTTTTTTTCACCATAACGTTAAAAAATGTGAAAGCATAGAAGAAAAGACTGGCTTAAAATGTTTCAGCAATTGGAATGAATTAATAACAAACAAAAATATTGATGGAATAATAATTGCAACTCCGCCCCATACTAGATTTGATTTTGCAAGAAAGGCATTGGAGAATAATAAACATTTACTTTTGGAGAAACCAGTTGCTTTAAATAGTAAGGAAATTGAAGAACTCCAGAGAATTTCACTTTTAAAAAATTTAAAGGTTTGTGTTGATTTTGAATATAGAGCCGTTCCTTTATTTCTTCAAGCGAAAGAAATTATTGAGAAAAATAGTTTAGGAGAAATATATTTCATAAAACTTGATTGGATTATGAGTAGTAGATCTGACCCTCTTAGAGAATGGAATTGGTATTCACAATCTAATAAAGGAGGTGGAGTATTAGGTGCTTTAGGAACTCATGCTTTTGATTTACTACATTGGCTTTTTGGGGATTCTATAAGAGTTTCAGGAAATACATACACTTCAATTAAAGAGAGACCAGTAGGGCAAGAAATGTTCGAAGTCGATAGTGATGATATTTGCCTAGCTAATATTGAAATAGGGAATAATCAAGGGAAAGTAGTCCCCTGTCAAGTTTCATTATCTTCAATTTCTAGAAATGGAACTGGATTCAGTCTAGAAGTTTATGGTAAAGATGGATCACTTTTCTTGGTAAGCGACAATCAAAAAGATTACGTTCATGGTTTCAGATTAACTTATTCAAACAATGAAAATATAATTAAAACTATCCAACCAATTGACAAATTTGCATTTAAAAAGACCTGGACTGATGGGAGAATTGCACCAGTTCAAAGGATCCAAAATTTATGGGGAGAATGCATATTAAATAACACTCCTATCATTCCAGGATTAAGCGAGGGAGTTAAAAGTCAAAAAGTATGTGACGCTATAAAAGAGTCCTCTGATTCTGGATTTACAATAGAAATTAAATGACTAATAACCGTCATGTAAAAATTGTTACTTGACTAAGTAATATATTTATTTTTATAATTCGCCATATTCTGAAAAAATCAACGCATCCATTTATTTATCGTATGGCATTAAATTATTACGCAAAAGAGCTTAAAGAAAACGCCCAACTATTGGCTACCAAAGGTAAAGGTATTTTAGCAGTGGATGAATCCACCAAAACTGTAGGAAAAAGACTTGCTGGGATAGGAGTTGAGAATACTGAAGATAACAGAAAAGCCTATAGAGGTATGTTATTCACAACAAAAGATCTTGGAAATTATATAAGTGGAGCTATCCTTTTCGAAGAAACACTTTTTCAAAATCATCCTGATGGCGAGCCAATGGTCAAGAAGTTAAATGATCTTGGTATAATTCCTGGAATTAAAGTTGATAAAGGATTAAATCCACTTCCAGGTGGTAAGGATGTTGAAACATTTTGCTCTGGTCTTGATGGATTAGTTGAAAGAGCAGCCAAATACTATGAACAGGGAGCTAGATTTGCAAAATGGAGAGCCGTTCTTCAAATTACATCTGATGGATGTCCTTCAAATCTATCAATACAAGAGAATGCTTGGGGACTAGCTAGATATGCTAGATCAGTTCAAGAAGCTGGTTTAGTTCCAATAATTGAACCTGAAATTTTAATGGATGGTGATCATACGATTGAAAAAACAGCTGAAGTTCAAGAAGAGGTAATCAAACAGGTTTATAAGGCTTGTCAATCTAATGGAGTTTTATTAGAAGGCACTTTACTGAAGCCTTCAATGACAGTTAACGGAGCTGACTGTGTAGAGAAAGCAGATCCTAAAAAAGTTGCTGAATTGACAATTAGAACTATGGAAAGGTGTGTTCCAGCTTCTGTTCCAGGTATCGTATTTTTATCAGGAGGATTAAGCGAAGAAGCTGCCTCTGTTTATCTCAATAATATGAATAACCTTTACAGAAAAGCCATGTGGAATGTTTCTTTCTCTTACGGAAGAGCCTTACAACATTCTTGTTTAAAAGCATGGAAAGGTTCAGACATTGAAGCTGGCCAAAAAGCCTTAATAGCCAGGGCTCAAGCAAATTCAGAGGCTTCCAAAGGAGCTTATGTTCCAGGTTCTCAGCCATCATCAGATGAACAACTTTTTGTCGCTGGATATAAGTATTAAATAATTTTGAATTAAAATCAAATTACTCGTTAAAAAATCGCTTATTAAAGGCGATTTTTTAATGTTCTAAAAGAGATCTTAAAGTATATAGTCCATCTGTAGTTCCTAATAAAGAATCGCACGCTCTTTCAGGATGAGGCATTAAACCTAAAACATTACCTTCTTTATTTATTAAGCCTGCTATATCATTTGATGATCCATTAGGATTATTAATGTATTTTAAAGCAATTAAATCATCATCAAGAATTCTTTTTAAAGTATCATCATCGCAATAATATCTACCTTCACCGTGAGCTACTGGTAAGGTTATTTTTCCTTTTGCTTTATTAAACCAACCACCTCTAGAGGTAATAATCTCTAAATCGGTTTCAAAACAAATAAAATCTAAATCTTTATTTCTAGTCAAAGTTCCAGGCAAGAAGCCAGATTCTGTTAATATCTGAAATCCATTACATATACCTATAACTTTTCGCCCTGATTTTACAAAACCATGCAAAGCTTTGATAAGAGGCGAGAACCTTGCTATCGCTCCACACCTAAGATAATCTCCATAACTAAATCCACCAGGAAGTACTATCGCATCCAAACCATTAGTATCAGAAGATTCATGCCAAATGAATTTAGTTTTAATATTCAAGCAGCCTTCTAGAGCCCATGCAATATCTCGATCACAATTAGATCCAGGAAAAACAACAATCCCTACAATAAGGTTACTCATCTTTTTGGCTTAATATTATATTCATAATCCTCAATTACTTTATTTGCAAATAATCGATCACATAGCAATTCGATTTTCTCTAAAGCTTCTTCTTCTTGATTAGCTTCTAAATTTACCTCAATTAATTTTCCAATCCTTAATGAGTTGATTCCTTCAACACCAAGTTTATTTGCTGCTGATTTGATAGCTTCCCCAGCTGGATCAAGAACAGAAGGTCTAAGGCGAATGGAAACTTTTGCTTCAAATTGGTTCAATTTTTAAAATACTTCTAATTGAAGATTAGATCAAATTATGAGAAAAGAGAAGTTATTTTATAAACAAATATTCGTTCTTAAAAAATCATTAAATTATTTTATAACCTTTGCCATAGCAAGACAAACAAGTTCTCCTTGAATTTTCAGGTGTTTTAAGATTTCCACTTCCCCCACACTTATCACAGAAAATCTTGGCTTCAGTAGTAATTAAATCTGAATAACTTTCAGCTTTAACTGAAATGTCGGATTCTTTCATTAAATTGTTTTGAAATTATGATTTATTTCAACTAGATACTATAAAATTAAATTCCAATTTTTGGATCATTCAAAATGTTAAATTTCTCTTTAATTTTCTTCTCGAAGGTTTGGAAGTGTTCCTTTTGAAAGCCAATCAGAACTAATTCAGTGCCACATTTATTCTTAGATATATTTAAATCATTTGGTGCCCCTTCAAACCAAGTATTAATTTTTCTACCAACGATTTGTACTTGTAAAGGATTTTCTTTACCTGGAATCCATACTCTTCCCTTTATTCTTAATATATTAATATCTTTGAGAATCTGACTCATAGTTTTTTCGAAATTAATTTTTTCTAAAAAGTAATCACATTTAATATATTTTGAGAAAATTTCAGCATGAGAGTGATTATGTTCTTCATGAACAAATTTACTAATATTATCTTTTATTAATTTTTGATCAAAAATAAACTCTAGATTTGTTTCGCCATTAAATGATTTAAGTATAGGGATATTAGGATTAACTCTTTCTTTTATTTTTTGTTTTATGAGATTAAATTCTTGATCAGAAAGAACATCTGCTCTTGAAATGAGCACTATGTCTGAGACCTCGAGTTGCTCCTCAAACAATTCTTCTAAAGAAGAATTATGTTCAATATTTTTTGTTTTTATATATTGATTATTAAAATCATATAAGTTATTTATTGGTGAACCTTTAAGCATAGACTCTCCATTAACTATTCCTATTACAAAATTCAAATACACAGAAGCTCTTATTTCAGGCCAGCTTAAAGCTTTTAGCAGAGGTATTGGAAGAGATAAACCACTCGTTTCTATAATTATCATCTCTAAATTGGATTTAGACTTTAATAAAGATTGAATAGCAGGAATGAAATCATCTTGAACAGTACAGCAAAGACATCCATTATTTAATTCAATTATGGATTCAGGAGAATTATCATTACAATCACGACAGCTTTTTATTAAATCTCCATCTATTCCAACATCTCCGAATTCATTAATTAATAAACCTATCTTGCTTTTAGATTGTTGTAAAAGATATCTCAAAAAAGTTGTTTTCCCTGATCCTAAAAAACCAGAAATAACAACAATTGGTACTCTATTCGGCATTTATTAATTGAGTCGCTAACAGCCTAAACTATATTCGGTGCTTTCTCCAGTGCTTTTATTAGTTCCGTTAGCTTTTTTACATAACTCCTTTTGCTGAATTCTACTAATCACAGCATCAGTAAAGTCGGCACCATCTATTTTTGCACCATCAAAATTACTTTCCATAAGTAATGCATTTGTAAAATTAACATTAGTTAAATCTGCATTGGTGAAGTCTGTTGCATAAGCCAATGCATCAGTTAAATCAGCACCACTCAAAGTTGCATTATTGAGTTTACTGTTATTAAATACTGCTCCTTGAAGATTGCTTTCACTAAAATTAAATCCATTTAAATCAAATTTAACAAATTCATTACCACTCAAATCTTGGCCATGCATATCTTGTTCTAGATCCAAATCCTGTTGATTTCTTATTTCAGGAGGTCTTTTAGCCCATGCTGTGTTAACAAAATTAAAAAATAATAACCCAAATATCATTAAATAAATTAATGTATTTTTGATTAATGAAAAGCGAATTGATTTAATCATTTGAAAAATTTAAGTCTAATCTTAAATTACTTATTTGTTATTCACTTATTTTATAGGAAAATATATGGCAATGTCATTAAAGGTTATAGTTCCTCCTCATCCGCTTATAAAACATTGGCTTACTATACTCCGTGATAAAAGGACTCCTAATACACTTTATTCAACTGGTTATGAGCAAATTGGTAAATGGCTTACTTATGAAGCACTAAGAAATTGGTTGCCTTATAAAAGTGAGAGAATTGAAACATTTAATGGTTTTATAGATGGTTTCTTTATAAACCCGAATTATCCAATTAGGGTAATTGCTCAGATTCCAGAAGGACTTTCACTTTGGACTGGTTCAAAAGAAATAATACCAAATTCAATTTTATCTCTTGGAGACTTACCAAAAGACATCAAAAAAAATGAAGGAATATTGCTCTACTGCGGTCAAATTAAAAAAGATAATAATCCAATAAAAACGCTTGCAGACTTGAAAAATCTTGGTGTTGAATCTAAGAGAATTCTTTTAATTTCTATTATTTGTAGTAACGAGGGTTTAAATCAAATTGCTAAAGTATTTCCTGAACAAAATATTTACACCTCATGCATAGATAATGAAGAATCTCAAAATGATGGTTTATTTCCAGGTATTGGGAATCCATTGTTGCGATTAAACACTATGTTTCAAGAAAAGAACTAATATAGATAGTATAGATTAATCTCATAATGACAGAATACAGAGATTCCTCATCAAATAATCTTTTATCATTAGTTAGTGGTGCTTTCATAGGAGCAGCAGGCTTAGCGTGGTGGCTCATATCAGAAGCTGATAAAAGAAAAGAGACCAAAAAGCAAAAGGCAATGATGTACTCTTCAAGAATTCAAGATGGTTCTGAAGCAACAGATTTAAATGTAAATGTTAATAAAGGTGAAAATCTTGAAGAAAAAGTCGAACAATTAAATTCTGCAATCGCTGATGTTCGAAGACAATTAGAGGAGTTAGGTCAATAATAATAAAGGTTATCAAAAATAATGAGTAAATTAAGATCATCTGCTATTACTCAAGGTGTTCAAAGATCTCCAAATAGATCTATGCTAAGAGCAGTAGGATTTAATGATGAAGATTTTACAAAACCAATAATAGGAGTAGCTAATGGCTATAGCACAATAACTCCTTGTAACATAGGCCTTAATAAATTATCTAAAAGAGCTGAATCTGCAATAAGAGCTTCTGGTGGTATGCCTCAGATGTTTGGGACAATTACAGTTAGTGATGGAATCTCAATGGGTACTCAGGGAATGAAATATTCTTTAGTCTCTAGAGAAGTTATTGCAGATTCGATAGAAACAGCTTGCAATGCACAAAGTATGGACGGGGTTTGTGCAATTGGAGGTTGTGATAAAAACATGCCTGGAGCAATGCTTGCTATTGCAAGAATGAATATTCCTTCAATTTTTATTTATGGTGGAACTATTAAACCAGGGAAATTAAATGGTGAAGATTTAACAGTGGTCAGTGCTTTTGAAGCGGTGGGACAATTAACCTCAGGAAAAATAAGTAGAGAAAGATTAGATGAAGTCGAAAAAAATTGTATCCCTGGTGCCGGCAGTTGTGGAGGAATGTTTACGGCAAATACTATGTCTGCTGTTATTGAGGTTTTAGGCCTAAGTCTTCCTCACAGCTCAACAATGGCTGCGGAAGATTATGAGAAAGAAATAAGTTCAGAAAGAAGTGCACAAGTTTTAGTTGAAGCTATTAAAAAAGATATAAGACCATTAGATCTAATGACTAGAGAGGCATTTGAGAATGCAATTGCAGTAATTATGGCAGTTGGGGGTTCAACAAACGCAGTCTTGCATTTGCTTGCTATAGCCAAAACAGCAGGTGTAGAGCTTTGTATTGATGATTTTGAAAAGATTAGACAAAAGGTACCTGTTATTTGTGATTTAAAACCAAGTGGTAGATATGTGACAGTAGATTTACATAATGCGGGAGGAATCCCTCAAGTAATGAAAATACTTTTAAACGCGGGCTTAATTCATGGTGAATGTAAAAATATAGAAGGCAGGACAATCTATGAGTCACTTTCCAAAATACCTGATGAGCCGCCAAAGAATCAAAATGTTATCAGAAGTATGGATAATCCTCTCTATAAAAAAGGGCATTTAGCAATCTTAAAAGGAAATCTTGCAATAGAAGGAAGTGTAGCCAAAATAAGTGGTGTTAAAAATCCTGTTTTAACAGGTCCTGCAAGAATCTTTGAAAGTGAAGAATCATGCTTAAAATCAATTCTCAAAAATGAAATAAAAGCAGGTGATGTTGTTGTCATAAGAAATGAGGGGCCGGTTGGCGGTCCAGGCATGAGAGAAATGCTAGCACCGACTTCTGCTATAGTTGGTCAGGGCTTAGGCGAAAAAGTTGCATTGATAACAGATGGTAGATTTAGTGGAGGCACATATGGTCTAGTAGTTGGACATATCGCACCTGAAGCAGCTGTTGGAGGAAATATTGCTCTGATTAAAGAGGGAGATTTAATTACAGTTGATGCCTTAAATCAAGTAATAAGAGTTTCTTTAAGTGAGAGTGAATTAGAACAAAGAAGAAAAAATTGGATTAAACCATTACCAAAATATAAAAAAGGTGTTCTAGCAAAATATTCAAGAATTGTAAGCACATCAAGCCTTGGAGCTGTTACTGATTTAGAGAAATAGAAATTTTAAATCAATAAGTTTCTAATTTTATTAGTTAGATTTTCTAATTTACAAGAATAATAGGGGGGTACACATTTTTTACCGGTTTTGCTATTCATCCATAAATTTTTATTTCCGCTCCAAAGCATAGGATCATTTGGAAAGTTTAATTTAGATACAACAAATACTAATTCTTTATTTGACTTAAAAACTTCTAATTCAAGATCATCAATATCAAATCGCCTCCCATCAATATCTCTACATAAAATATTTACTGTCAAGTCAAAGTCTTCACTTTCAATTTCACCAAATCCATTAATTTTAACAACTGAATGTTTGAAAGGTTTATTAGTATAGTCTGCAGATTTCGCTATTAGACTTTCAAATCCTTCTGAATAATTTTCAAAAAACACTTATAGACTTGATAAGAACTTTAATAGAACCAGCTCTAAATTTCTCATTTAAGGAACCTGAATCACCAAACTTTGAATGCAATAATTGTAATCTTTTAACCTTTGAAGATTTAAATTTAAAAGGGAAATTGACTTTATTAGCTCTTATGGAGGGTTTAAGTTGATTAAAGGGTATCTTAACTACCGTAGTTCCAAATCTTGAAGTAGGAAAAGACTTTATCCACCTTAATCCACCAGGGATAAATTCAGTTAATCCAAAAATTTCGTCTTGACATGCTACTGCAAATTTAAAAGTTCTTCCTTGACCATCAATCTTCAATTCAAATAATTCATATTGGGATAAATCTAGAGGCGGATCATACTTTTCTGATCTACAACTTACAAAACCTCCTGATTTTTCAACAATGGTTCCTTTCATTAGTAAACCAGCGTTTGAATTCTCACAAATAGCTACACTTGAACCTCCCATAACAGTATCATTCAATGAATTCCAACTATCAAAGTTATCTTTATTAAATAAGATCTCTTTCTTTGTCATTATTAATTATTTTAATTCTCTAGGATTTTAGCTAATTTTACAAATCATTTGCAGCCTCTGAATCACAATAAATCAATATTTCTGAATTGGATTTTATCAATTTGGCAGGAGTCCTTTTTTCATCTTCAGTAATATCAATTAATCGTTTTAAAGCTAATCTTTTAGATAAACCGGAAACTAAAAAAATAATATTTGATGACGCTGAAATAATTTTAGGTGTTAATGAAATTCTTTTAAGGCCATTTCCATAACTATAAATAACTAAATCATCGTTATTATTATCATTATTGTAGGGAAATAAAGAAGCCGTATGACCATCATTTCCTAGCCCTAGAAGAATTAAATCGAATTTAGGAGGATTACCTGAGCACTTATCATTTAATTTTTCTATAAATAACTTTTTGGATTCAGATTCACTCATAAACTTATCTTTAAAAATTTCATAAAAGAAAGCTTTTGATCCAGGACCTTGCAGCAATGAATTTCTTAACATTGAAGAATTACTATCTTTCGAGCCAGGAGCCACACATCTTTCATCACCTAAAAAAACATCAACTTTTTCCCAAGATAATTGTTTCTCTGACAGTAATTTATAAACTGATTTAGGGGTAGAGCCTCCGCACAAACAAATTTGAAATCTATCTTTAGTTTCTAGAGATTTTTTAATCTTTCTAGCAATGATTAGTGCTGTTTGATAATTAAGTTCTTCTTTATTTTCGAAGATCGATAATGAATAATTATTTATTTTCTTTTGAATCATTGCAACCAGTTAGTATGAAAATTTCCTTCTTTATCAATTCTTTCATAAGTATGAGATCCGAAACAATCTCTCATGGCTTGAACTAAGTTTTGGGGGAGTCTACTAGTTCTGTAGCTATTGAAATAATCTAAACTGCTTGATAAGCAAGGCACAGGAATACCAGCTTTATTTGCAGAAGAAACAATATATGATAAATTTTGAATTTTTTCAGAAATCTGTGAATTAAACCAAGAATCAAAAATAAGATTTTTTAAATCTGGATCTTTTTTATAAGCATCTTGGATCCTATTTAAAAGTTTAGATCTGATAATACAACCACCCTTCCATATTTTTGCTATTGAAGGCATATCTAAATTATAGTTGTAGAAATTAGAGGCTTCTCTTAAGATGTCCATACCTTGTGCATAACTCGCAATAGTTGCAAGAACGACTGCATCAAAAAGAGGTTTCATAGAATTAGAAACATTACCTAAATTAAATTCTTTGATTTCATCTATTGGAAGAGTTTTTTCAATTTCATTGCGCTGTTCCTTAAGTGAACTCATAACTCTTGCATTTAAAGAAGCATATATTGTAGGTACTGAAACACCAAGTTCTAAAGCACTTATAACGGTCCATAAGCCAGTACCTTTCTGGCCTGCTTTATCTAATATCTTTTCAACTATTTCTTCACCAGTGAATTCATCCTTAGCCTGCAAACAAATCTCTGTTATTTCAACAAGGTAAGACGTTAATTCTTCAGTTTGATTCCAAAGACCAAAAACTTTAGAAATTTCATGACAATTCATCTTCGAAACCCTCTTCATCAAATCATATGCTTCTGCAAGGATTTGCTCAATTCCATATTCAATTCCGTTATGGACTGTCTTAACAAAATGACCTGATCCTCCTGGACCTATATAGGAGACACATGATCCATCTTCAACTTTTGCAGCCATTTTAGTAAGGAGACTTTCTACAGCATCGTAAGATGACTTAGTCCCTCCAGGCATCATACTTGGCCCTTCGAGTGCTCCTTTTGATCCTCCAGACACACCCATACCTATATAACCAAAACTTTTACTTTCTAATTGTCTAACTCTCCTTTCTGTATCCTGAAATTGAGAATTCCCACCATCAATTAATAGATCATTTTCTTCCAAATATTCAGAAATATTTTCTATCACTGCATCTGTTGATGGACCTGCTTTTACCATCATTAAAATTCTTCTTGGCTTTTCAAGCTTTTCAACAAATTCCTTGATTGTACTTGCACCTTCAATATTCTTACCAAAACCTCTCCCTTTTAAGAAAGCCTCTGTTTTAGTGAAAGTTCTGTTATAAACAACACTTGAGAAACCATTCCTTTCAGCATTAAGTACGAGATTTTCTCCCATAACTCCAAGACCGATTAAACCAAAATGTGCCTTGGGCATAATAAAAAAAAACTCAATAAATATATTTTTACTTCAACTCAAAGAAAATGCTTAAAAAAATAGAGTTATGTCAGCAATAAATGATGGAATAAATTATTAAATAATCGTCCCATCAGAGATTGTGGCATTTTTTACCACAACAACAATTCCATTTCTAATATAAAAACCTTCATCAGGTCTATCAGCCTCCTCAACTCTATCTTTATTAATAATTACAACATTGTTACCAATACGTGTATTTTTATCTAAGATAGCTCTTTTTACAGTAGATCCCTCTCCTACACCTAGAGGAATTCCGCCGCCTTTTCTTAACTCAATTCTTTCTTCTGGTGATTCGAAAAAGTCTGCTCCCATAACCAAGGTGTCTTCAAGTACAGCATCATTTTCAATCCTACTTCTTACGCCAAGAACACAATGCAGAATACTACAGGATTTAAGAATCGTGCCTTCGCAAACAATTGAATCAGTTATTTGAGCATCTACTAATTTTGAAGGAGGCAAGTATCTTGGTCTTGTATAGATTGGGAATTTCTCATCATAAAAACTAAATGGAGGCTTGGGTTGTTTAGTTAAAGCTAAATTTGATTCAAAGAAAGCTCCAATAGTTCCAATATCTTCCCAATAATCATTGAAAACATAACTTTTCAAATTATCTCCTCTTTTGAGAGATTCAGGAATAATATCTTTACCAAAATCGGTATATGCAGGGAATTTATTTAATAAATCAAATAAAGTATCTCTGCTAAAAACATATATTCCCATAGAGGCAAGGTAGGGATTTTTAGCAGCAGAATCTTTTGACAATCCAAATTTTGATGTGTCTACAGCCATTGCTTTTAATTTATCTCCACTAGGTTTCTCACTAAATTCTTTTATATTCCCTAAATCATCTGTTCTCATAAGTCCAAAACCTTCAGCTTGTTTTTCATCAACAGGCAAAGCTGCAACAGTAAGATCTGCTCCATTGTCTCTATGATGATTAACGAACAAACTGTAATCCATTCTATAAAGCTGATCTCCAGATAATATTAAATATTCATCAACATCCCATTCTTGAAATAACCACTGATATTTACGAACAGCATCAGCAGTACCTTCAAACCATTTTGGACTGTCGGGTGTTTGTTGAGCAGCTAAAACTTCCACAAATCCTTGTCCAAAAGGAGCACTCAAATTATAAGTTCGTCCAATATGTCGATTCAACGAAGCGCTATTAAATTGGGTTAAAACATACATTTTATTAATACCCGAATTAATACAATTACTAATTGGTATATCAATTAAACGATATTTACCTGCAAGTGGAACTGCAGGTTTTGCTCTCATTTTTGTTAAAGGGTAAAGCCTAGACCCTTTTCCTCCTCCGAGGATTATTGCTAAAACGCGCTTCATCTAAAAATTGAATGAGATATCTTAATTATTTAAAATTACTAGATAAAGTGCATTTTTTAAAATTCTAATGGCCACTTTATTAAGATTTTATGAATAATTGAATTAAAAACTTAATAATCAAAGAGTCTTTTTTAAATTATTCTTCATCATTTAAAGAAAATAATTTTTCAATAATGTTTATAGAAATTTTTCTTTCTTGCCTTGTTTGCGGACTCCTTAATTTGGTTACAGGGGTATGAAGAATTTTATTTATAATACCTTTAGTAAGAGCTTCTACAACTTTTCTTTCTCTTGCCGAGAAATCAGGTCCCATTCTACTAAGAGCTTTCTGTAATTCTTCTTTTCTAATAAGTTCTAGGTCAGACCTTAATTTATTTATTACTGGGACGGCTTCTAGACTTGCCCACCATTCTAGAAAAAGTCCTTTCTCATCTTTAATCAAATATTCAGCATCTTTAGCAATTTTTTTCCTAAACTCTTGATTTCGAGAAACAACTTCTTGTAAATCATCAACATCATATGACTCGATTAATTTATGTTCATTTACATCATTTGAGATATTTCTGGGAACACCAATATCAATTAATCTTATCGGTAAAGAAATATTTAATTCATTTATTCTAGAAAGATCAATAAATGGTTTATCAGAGGCCGTACTTGTAAAGATAAGAGATGATAACTTAATGTATTCATTCAAATCATTCAAACTTTTAGAAATAATCTCTATATTAGGAAAGTCCACAGCAAGAGATCTCGCTCTCTCAATATTTCTATTCAAAAGTGTTAATTTTTGGCAGCCTTTTGATTGAAGATGGGTAATTAATAATCTGCTCATTCTACCGGCTCCAACCACAAGAACTTTTTCTTCATGAAGACTGACTAAATTATCAAGACCTTGGGACTGCCCTATTTTTAATTGAGCCAATTCAACAGCCGCAGAACTTATTGAAACTGCTCCAGTACCAAGGTTAGTTTCTGACCTTACTTTTTTACCAGCACTTATAGATTGGCTTAATAATCTATTCAATATTGGTCCAGTTGAATTATTTTCTTGCCCTAATCTCATCATCTTTTTAACTTGAGAAAGTATTTGTCCTTCTCCAAGAACTAAGCTATCAAGCCCTGCAGCCACTTTCATAAGGTGTAATACAGCATCCTCCTGTTTAAAATCAAATAAATGAGGTTCTAATTTTTCTTGTTTGAGATTGGAATAATGTGATAAGAACTCTTTGATAGATGATAAACCAAGATTGATATCCTTTACTAAAGAATAAATTTCTAACCTATTACAAGTACTTAAAATTGAGACTTCTAAAATTTCTGAAGAATTCTTGAGAGTATTCAAAGAATCTTCAATAGATGAGTCGGGAATACTTAATTGCTCACGCACTTCGACAGGTGCCGTGCGATGACTTAGTCCGACGACAACAATATGCATAAAAAACTAATTAAAGAATTTAAAGAGAAATGCTTTGAGCACCATCTTTTATATGAATTGTATTTGTGAATCGAGCTGTACTGTCTAATGTGCTAATGACAAGACTACTTGTCCTAATACAATCCCTTTCAAATTGTACTCCATTGAATAACAATCCATCAGTTATTCCACTACCAGCGAAAACAACATTTTCTCCCGAAGCCAGTTCATTCGCTTCATAAATCCTATCAATATCAGTAATTCCCATTTCATTTAAGCGTGCAATATTTCCTTCTTT
>CEVF01154606.1_pt1 | contig 32949 bp, 25 predicted proteins | sample 356441 | NCBI WGS metagenome assembly CEVF01 (sample SAMEA2622765, study PRJEB7988) | marine metagenome | biome: marine biome (ENVO:00000447); feature: surface water layer (ENVO:00002042); material: "saline water (ENVO:00002010), including plankton (ENVO:xxxxxxxx)" | depth 5 m | reverse complement strand
GATTTTCCTACGGTAAAATCCCCAAACCCGGAAGAACCCGAAGCATTGTCCATGGCCATTGCCAAAGCGGAGGAAATTGGGGCTGATATGGTAGTGGGCACCGATCCCGACAGTGACCGTTTGGGCATCGCTGTGAGAAACTTGGATGGTAAAATGGAGCTGTTGAATGGAAACCAGACCATGGTTTTGATGACCAAATTCCTATTGGACCAACACAAGAAAAAAGGATTCAAGGGCAACGAATTCATTGCATCGACCATTGTTTCCACCCCTATGATGGGGCAAATGGCAAAAGCCTACGGTGTGGAGTTCAAAACATCGTTGACGGGCTTTAAATGGATTGGTAAAATGATCAAGGACTTTCCCAACTCCGAATTTATAGGAGGGGGCGAAGAAAGTTTTGGTTATATGGTCGGGGATTTTGTAAGGGACAAAGATGCAGTCACCTCTACCCTACTCGCTTGTGAAATTGCTGCAAATGCCAAGGCCAACGGTAGTTCGTTCTACAAAAATTTGATTGATGCCTATGTACAATTTGGGTTCTACAAGGAAAAATTGATCTCCATCACCAAAAAAGGAATAAGCGGCGCCGAGGAAATCAAACAGATGCTGAAGGATTTCAAGGAAAACCCCGTGGATACGGTCCAAGGCTCAAAGTTGCTATATATTGAGGATTACAATACGTCCATCGTTAAAAATGTACAGACCGGTGAAGAGTTCACGCTGCATTTACCAAAATCCAATGTATTGATCTACGAGACCGAGGACGGCACCCGAATTGCTGCCCGACCCAGTGGAACGGAACCCAAAGTAAAGTTCTATATCAGTACAAATGCAAAATTGGAGAAGGCAGAGGATTATAAATCCGTAAATTCGCAGCTGGAAACCAAATTGGAAGGTATCCTTTCCGAGCTGAATTTATAAGTGAATGAACTACTTTAAAAAGATACTCCGGTTTGCGGTGCCTTACCGCAAATACGGTATTCTGAATATTTTTTTCAATATTTTATATGCATTGTTCAGTGCGTTGTCCTTTGCGGCTTTGATCCCCATGTTGGATGTACTCTTTAAGCCTGAACAAAAAGTGCTTACAGAACCTACTTATGAAGGTTTTTCATCCTTAAAGGATTACCTGCAGGACTATATTAACTATCGAGTCACAGCCTATTCCGGTGATGATGAAATGAAAGGATTGGTTTTGGTCATAGGTCTGGTGCTTATTCTTTTCTTATTGAAAAATGCCTTTAATTATCTGGCCATGTACTTTATTACTTTTTTACGTAATGGAGTACTCAAAGATATCAGGAACAAGATGTACCAAAAAATTGTGGATTTGCCCATCTCCTATTTTTCTGAAAAAAGAAAAGGAGACGTTATTGCCAGAATTACCTCGGATGTTTTGGAAATACAGCATTCCTTTCTGTCGATTTTGGAATTGATAGTTCGGGAACCTTTGACCATAATGTTCACTATTTTGGTCATGTTCGGAATCAGCACAAAACTCACCATTTTCGTTTTTGTTTTTATTCCAGTAGCTGGAATGATTATTTCTCGAATTGGTAAATCTTTGAAAAAGAAATCGGACAGGGTACAAAAAGAACAGGGAGAGTTTCTTTCCATTGTAGAAGAAACTTTGGGCGGACTTCGTGTCATCAAAGCTTTTAATTCGGAATCCAGGTTCTATCAAACCTTTAAGCATTCAACAACGCGTTTCTTCCATTTCTCCAATTCCTTGTTGAACCGGCAAAACTTGGCCTCACCTACAGGTGAATTCTTAGGAATTTTGGTTATTGGCGTATTGCTTTGGTTCGGTGGAAAAATGGTGTTGGTGGACAAAACATTGGATGCATCATCATTTATCGCCTATATGGGCTTGGCCTATAACATCCTTACCCCTGCCAAAGCGATAAGCAAAGCATCTTATGGCGTTAAAAAAGGAAATTCCGCAGCCGAACGCGTGCTGGAGATACTAGAGTCGGAAAATCCGATCACCGATATTGAAGAAGCTAAGGAAAAAACAGATTTCAATGCAGGTATTGAACTGAAAGATGTAGGCTTTAAATATGAGGATGATTACGTCCTTACCGGTTTTAACCTAAAAGTGGACAAGGGCAAAACCGTGGCGCTGGTGGGACAATCCGGAAGCGGTAAAAGTACCGTGGCCAACTTGGTGACCCGCTTTTACGATGTGACCAAAGGTGAAATATTGATTGATGGCACCAACATTAAGAAAATCACCAAAAAATCGCTTCGTGGGCTCATGGGACTTGTAACCCAAGATTCCATATTGTTCAACGACTCCGTGAAGAACAATATCGCATTGGGCAAGGAAAATGCCACAATGGATGAAATCATAGAGGCAGCCAAAGTGGCCAATGCACACGATTTTATCATGGAACTCCCCCACGGTTACGATACCAATATCGGGGATAGTGGCAATAAGTTAAGCGGCGGACAAAAACAACGATTGTCCATTGCAAGGGCCGTGCTGAAAAATCCCCCCATCATGATCTTGGACGAGGCCACCTCTGCCTTGGATACCGAAAGTGAACGTTTGGTGCAAGATGCCTTGGAAAAAATGATGCAGAACCGTACTTCGATTGTCATTGCACACCGATTGTCCACCATCCAAAACGCAGATACCATTGTTGTAATGAGCAAAGGCAAAATCGTGGAACAAGGCACCCACGAAGAGCTGATGAGGTCGGCCAAGAGCTATAAGAAACTGGTGGACATGCAGTCCTTTACTTCGTAAGGAATTTGGTTGCTGGACATTGGACGGATGATTGGATTTGGCCAAATTGCCCATTCCCTATTTTGAATTAAACCTTTTCCCCGTACCTTAGTCAAAGTATCAAACAACAAGAACAATTGATTGCTGAGGAAACCTTAGTACAGGAACTTAAACAGGAAGAAAGTCGAGCAAAGGCCTTTGAAGTGTTGGTCAACACATACAAAGAACGTCTTTATTGGCACATCCGTAGAATTGTGCTGAATCACGATGATACAGATGATGTACTACAGAACACCTTCATCAAAATTTATAAAAACATTGATAACTTTAAGGGTGAAAGTAAGTTGTACTCCTGGATGTACCGTATTGCTACCAACGAATCGTTGACGTTCCTTAAACAGAAATCAAAGAAAATGGGGATCAGCGACCAAGAACTCAAGGATAGGCTTGTGGAAAACCTTGAAGCCGATGTCTATTTTGAAGGTGACGAGATTCAGCTCAAATTACAAAAAGCCTTGGCTTCCCTTCCTGACAAACAAAAATTAGTGTTCACCATGAAGTATTTCCAGGAAATGAAATACGAGGACATTTCGGAGGCATTGGGCACTTCTGTAGGGGGATTAAAAGCTTCCTATCATTTGGCGGTTAAAAAAATTGAGACGTATCTTAAAGAAAATTAAACCATTGGCGAATTTGGAAGTCAAAACAATAGAATGAAAAAGAACAAAAGAAATAGTTTTAATATTCCTGAAGGTTACTTTGAGAACTTCAATGATCGTCTTATGGACAGAATCAAAGAAGAAGAAACGGGAAAAGCGGAATCCTTGATTCCAAAAAACGATGGATTTACCGTTCCAGATGGTTATTTTAACAAAGTGACACCTGCCGTTCTTTCCAAAACCTTAGAAAAAGAAACCAAGGTCGTTCCTTTAAAATCCAATTGGAGTTTTTATTACGGGGCAGCTGCCGTAGCTGCTATTTTTATTTTGATTTTTAGCTTAACCAGGAAATCAAGTTCCGAATCAATAAGTTTTGATGATTTGGCCAGTGCCGAAATCGAAGCTTACTTTGACAACAACACGCTTGGAATGACGTCCTATGAAATTGCAACCATTATCCCTATTGAAGATGTATCCTTGGATGATGTTCTGAATGATGTTTTGGAGGAAAGCAGCATTTTGGAATATTTAGATGAAAATGTTGAAGATATTGAAGATTTAAATTTAGATTACAGTGATTATGAGTAAGCGAGCACTTATACTTTGCACCCTATGTACCTTATTGTTCGGTACTTTTTTCATACATGCCCAGGGGCCTGTAAGAAACCGTATCAAGACCTTGAAAGTGGCCTTTATCACTGAACGCATCAATTTGACCAGTAAAGAAGCCCAACAGTTTTGGCCCATATACAATGAACATGAGGAAACAATGGAAAGCATTCGCAAAAAAGAAAGGGCCGAACTGCATGCCAATATCTCACGGGCACAAGACCTTTCGGATAGCGAGTCCCAAAAGTTGTTGGATAACATTCTCGAACTTCAGTCCGACAAACAAAAGGCAGAACGGGATTACCTGTCAAAATTAAGAACCGTAATTCCGGACAAAAAAATACTATTGCTCCTCAAGGCAGAAGAGGATTTCAAAAAACAACTCCTACAACAATACCGCAAGCGTCGCGGAAATGGTTAAACCCATTTATCAAACATAAAACCCAAGGAGCCCGAAAGGCTCCTTTTTTTATGATTAAACCTTTTTACAATATCAAAGTCATACATATAGAAACCATAAAAATCCATAATATGAAAAGTATTCAGACAATTTTGGTTACGATGGCTTTATTGGGAACAATACTGGCCACCAACGCACAAACAACAACGGTGGTCAGGGTCTATCCAAAACACGGAACCGTAGTCAAAACCATAGCAAACCCAAGAGTAGTTGTTCACAAAAAAACGAATTACTATTATGCCGATGGCGTATGGTACAAAGCTCGAGGAAAAAAATACGTGGTAACGGCCGCGCCAAGAGGGATCAAAGTGAGCACCTTACCTCGTGGTAGCAAAGTCGTGTACAGAAACGGAAGAAGATTTTATCGATACCGAGGGGTTTGGTACAAAAAAAGAGGACGCAACTATATTGTAGTGAACGTCTAATGATGGTTAGTTTTTGTTAGATTGATTGATGGGCGGCGATTTAATCGCCGCTTTTTTTCCTTGAGATATAAACTTATGATGAAGTTCATCGATTTTTTTCAACATTACATCTTTCTGTTGAAAAAACATGATGTTTATCATAAAACCATGTATGCCCTCTTCACTAATTTTATGATAAATCCATGAAAGCTTATGCATGTCATTGAAGACAGAAAAGAATGGTGTGAGATTATTGATCAATGCCACCAAGCCGATTTCTACCATACTTTTGATTATCACCAGATTTCCAAAAAAGAAGGGGAGAAACCTGTTTTGCTCCGGTATTCGCAAGGCACCTCCCATATTTTGCTGCCCTTGCTCATTAGGGACATAGAGGGGACAAAGCTTAAGGATGCAACATCCGTTTACGGGTATGTGGGGCCATTGGGAAAGAATATTGGCCCGGATTTCAACAATAGTGGTTTTAAAAAACAATTGGACAATTTTTTAAAGGAAAATCAAATCATATCCGTCTTTTCCAGGTTACATCCATATATTTCAAACCAAAAGGAAATCTTAAAAAACATTGGTGACATTGTTTCCCACGGCAAAGTTGTAAATATTAACTTGACAAAGAGTCTTGATGAACAAAAACAAGAATATAAACGAAGATTAAGGACATATATCAATAAAGAAAGTAAGGAATACGAAATTATTGATGGCATGTGTGATACTTACCTTGATCCATTTATTGAGACCTATTGTGAGAACATGAAAAGGGTCAAGGCAAAGCCAAGTTATTTCTTTGGTAAAAATTATTTTTACGAACTTTTGGCCAGCCGTCAGATCAATGCTGAACTCTCGGTTGCAATACATAAAGATTCTGGGGAATTTGCCGGGGGCGCCATATTCACAAAGAAAGGAAATACAATCCAGTATCACCTATCTGGGGTTAAATCCAAATTTTTCCACCTAAATCCGATTAAACTTTTAATTGACCATGCCAGGATCAAGGGGACTGAGGAAGGTTACACCAACCTTAACCTCGGAGGAGGATTGGGCGGACAGGAAAAAGATTCGCTTTTCTATTTCAAATCTGGATTTTCAAAAGAACACCGAGAGTTCAACTCATGGCAATATATAGTCGACGAGCCCAAATACAACCAATTGCTAAAAGAAAAAGAAGGGCTGGAAAAACCTATGGACAAAAGTTCTTGCTTTTTTCCACTATATCGACAACATATGGATTCTGATAATCTTGAAATTTCCAAAATAAATTGTCTGGCAAATGATGAATAACCCTTATGCATCAAAGGTTTTCATTGATACATGGTTCGAACATTTCGGTAAAATCGGCTCAAGGGCCAAAATAAAGGGTATAGAAGGAATAGAGTTTTTTAAAAACGGGGCCGGAATTTATGTTAATTCCGGAAAGACCCATACAAAAGGTATCTTCTATTCCTTGACCGACGAAATCCAAATCGAGAACAAGACCTTATTGATCAATGATGTACCCACTTATTTTGGATGCCCGACAAGTGTACCTAACAACTCTACGAAACTTAAAACAATTAAGCAATATCCAGGTTTTTTAATTGAACTGGACCGATTTGATAGTTTGGATGACTATATGCGCCAAAAGTTCAAAAAATCCAGTAGGTACAAACTCAACAAGTATAAAAAAAGGCTGACCCAATGTTTTGACATACAGTACAAAATGTACACGGGGAAAATGGATGAAAAAGAATATCACAGAATTTTTGAACGGTTTAGACTATTGCTGGAAAAAAGATTTGAAGACAAGGGAGAACACAATAACAATTTGGACAAAAAAGAATGGGGTTTTTATGAGAAAGTTGGCCTGGGCATGATTCAGGAAAAAAAAGCTGGCCTTTTTGTCATTGAAGACCATGGAACTCCAATTGCCATTACGCTCAATTATTTCTCTGAGCACAATATTTTTGATGCCATTACTGTTTTTGATATTGATTATGGAAAATTTCATTTAGGATCTGTCAACATAATGTTCCTGATTGAATGGGGTATCAAAAATGGCTATAAGGTTTTGGATTTTTCAAAAGGGTATTTTGATTACAAAATACGGTGGTCTACCAAAAAGTATGATTTTGAGTACCACGTATTGTACAACCCTAAATCACTGACTTCCCGGATAAAGGCGTTTTATTTGACCTATTTCTTCAAAACCAAACAGTACTTACGTGACCAAGGAATCAACAAGATACTCAACAAAATCCGTTTTGTTTTAAAAAGAAAAAATGATGTTAAAACACAATCGAACATGGCAAGTGGCAACTTAACGTTTGAAGACTATACATTGGAGGTTGATAAAGGATTTGATAAAATCGATGGCTACGGGCCAAAAATAAAAAAGGTGTTTTTTGAATTCCTGTACCTTTTTGGTGAAACCTCCAAAGATGTGAATGTTTTTCAAGCCCAAGAAAATGGGGAAAAATACGTTTTTAAAGGAAGAAAATATTGTAAAACCGCTATTCTAACTTAAATCTTAAAGGTATTACCATAAGATATCAAATATGCTTTTTAACTCCGTTGAATATCTGATTTTTCTGCCCCTAGTCTTTATACTGTACTGGATAGTTGCCAAATTCAACAACTTGAAGATACAGAACGGTTTGGTCTTAATTGCCAGTTACATTTTTTATGGCCTTTGGGATTGGCGTTTCCTTTTTTTGATACTGGCCAGTACTATTGTTGATTATTATGTGGGCATAGCCATTCATAAAAGACAATCCCAAGGTGATAAGGGGAAACTGTTCCTCTGGCTAAGTATTTTGTTCAACGTTTCCCTCCTGGGATTTTTCAAATATTACAACTTTTTCGTGGATGCCTTTGTAGATTTGATCTTGCTTTTTGGGTATCCGATAAAGAGTACTTGGACATTGAATATAATCTTGCCGGTCGGAATTTCCTTTTATACCTTCCAGACAATGTCCTATTCGCTAGACATTTATTTTAAACGAATAAAGCCAACCCATAGCTTCCTTGATTTTGCAACATTTGTTGCGTTTTTTCCCCAACTGGTTGCTGGTCCCATCGAGCGAGCCTCCAATCTACTGGGACAAATAACCAATAAACGTACTTTTAAATATGAACAAGCCGTCGAAGGACTTAAGCTCATCTTATGGGGGTTGTTCAAAAAAATGGTCATTGCGGATGGTATTGCCCCAATAGTGGACGATATTTTTGCAAACTACGATTCCATGCCCGCCTCCAGTCTACTGCTTGGCATATCTTTTTTTAGTTTTCAAGTTTATGGGGATTTTTCAGGCTATTCGGATATTGCCATTGGAACCGCCAAACTTTTTGGCATCGAATTGATGTCCAACTTTAAGTTTCCCAATTTTTCACGAAATGTGGCAGAATATTGGCAACGATGGCACATTTCACTTTCAACTTGGTTCCGTCATTATCTATACATACCACTGGGAGGTTCCAGGGTGAGCAGGTTAAAATCCATTCGAAATATCTGTATCATTTTCTTGGTAAGTGGATTTTGGCACGGAGCCAATTGGACCTTTATTTTTTGGGGCGGGTTCCATGCACTTGCCTATATACCCGTTTTTTTAATGGGAAGAAATACCATTTATAAAAACAACGTGGTCGCCGAGAATACACTTTTTCCAAGTTTGAAAGAAATTTGGCAACTTTTTGCAACATTCGTTATTGTTACGTTTTCCCGTATCTTCTTTAGATCGGAATCACTTACCGATTCCTTTGTTTTCATCAAAAGGCTTTTTACGGAATTTAATTGGGAGCCTTACCACCATCCGATGGGATACAGAATGGTGGATTATTTTGTGTTATTGGCGGTATTTGTCCTTTACGAATTTAGGATGAGAAGGGACGAAAGAAATCCGTTCAAGTTCAAGTCCCCAGTTGTTAGGTTTATAGCCTACACCTTGGTAATATTCTGTATATTATTGTTTTATGATGACGGAGTAGATCGTTCGTTCATTTATTTTCAATTTTGATATGATTAAATTATTTTTAAAAGTAACGCTATATCTTATCCTGATTTTCTTGTCTTTAGAATTATTGGTCAGGGCCTTTCACCTATATCCCGATGATTCACCTAGGTTCATAGATGAAATGGGAGTGGAAAAACGAATACCAAATTACCGTGGCTACAGTGTAACAGGTAACAGACGTCAAAATTTTTCAGAATATCATATCAATAACCAAGGTTTCAATTCCTACAGAGAGTTTACCCCTAGTTATTCCAAAAAGGAGTTGGCAATAATTGGGGATTCGTATATTCAGGGGTTCCACCAAAATTACTACAACTCCATCGGTAAAAAAATTGAAGACCGGACCAAAGATCTAGAGGTATATGAATATGGCTACGCAGGATGGGATTTGGCCGACCAACTGCATTTATTACATGCCTACTCCGACGATTTTGATAAAATCGACCATATTGTGATCTACATGAAATACCCAATGGACCTTGGAAGAGCAATATATGAACCCAATACGGAACGAATCAAACTTTTGAACTCCACCCCGTTTAAGATAAGGGACAACATTAAGCTTTTGTACTATGCGTCCCAAATAGGTTTTTTAGATCCCATAAAAAACCTGCTGACAGGAAAACAAGATACCCAACAAAGTGATTCCAACAATAATCAAGGGAATGCGATGGACAGTCTTTATATCGGTAATTTTGACAAACTGCTAGAGACATACCCTATAAACAAATCAAAAACAAGTCTTCTATTGGACAAAAGAAAAACTTCGGTGAAATTTTTGGAGCACTGCAAAAAAAATGGAATCGATGTTATAGATTTTGGTAGCAAATTCGAGGAATCAAAAAAACCTGTTACCCTAATCTACGATATGCATTGGAACAATAATGGAAGAACATTGGTTGCCGAGAGCATTATAGAACACTTGGGGTTGTAATCCTGTAGCGGGCATTTAACGGACTTCTTGTTTTTTCCAATCAAAATTGCTTAGCTTTTTTGCCATTCTCTTATATAAAAACCTGTCCATACTAAACCACTTGCCCAATACCCCTTTGTCCCGCAACACTTGCTTTAAACGCAGCTTGGCCTCAATAAGACCCAGCTTTACCCTAGCGGAAATTGAGTTTTCCTTATAAAATACATCGTAATAATAATCATAAGTATGGTTGGACCATTTGGCCTTGAACATGGTTTCCCCCATCAAAGAGTCAAATATCCTAACGTTATGGGCAATCAACCATTCCAAAAGCTTAACCATTCGTATATCCCCTAACTGATACCTGTGATACGTAGAATCATACCCATGGATGTATCCAAAACATACATCGTCCAAATAAAATTCCAACGAAATGGATATTGGTTCATTATTCGCATAGATAACAAAAAGTGAAGCTTCCTTTTTCAATATCATGGGATATATCAACCCATGATAATATTTCCAATCCAATAGGTATCTATTGTAGGTTCTTTTCTCGTCGAACCTACTTTTTTGCATTTGATAAAACCTATCAAAAAGAAAATCATAATGATCCTTGTCAATTTCTCCAAAATAAAACTTGTGTTCCACCTCAAATCTGGTTTCTAGTTGTCTTTTTCTGGCTTTGATATTTTTAATCGTCGATTTCCCTAAATTTTGACTTAGGTAATCGGCAACCTGCCCACATCCTTCCAGATTACAAGCAAAACCCTGATATTGTCTTATTCTCTTCAATTTAAAACCCGCTAGAAAATCAGCAGTGCCAGCCACCAAATAATCTGGTACATCTCTCTCCATCAACAGATTGCTTCTTTCTATGGGAGGTTGTTTTGTGGAAAGTGAACTATATGATTTTCCGGTAAGCTTATTACATATGGGATTGGTATAAAGCGGAGGTAGTGTACGCCTTAAAATGATATCAAAAATAAAACCTGATTCATGCACCATATCAGATAGGTCGAATTAGATGACTGTTCAGTGGGATATCTAAAATATGCTTCGAATTACACCTTAAATTTAAGCACAAACCATCAGCGGTTCATGTAAAAACGTTAATCTGTATGCACTGATCGACATTCTTACTCAAAGACCAATTTTGCAATCCGATCCTTGCCTGCTGCAAAGGCTATCGAATCATTTAAAAAACGAAGTGTGTAAAAAGATGCATCGCTTATATGTTTCCAGCTCGTACCACCATTATGGGAATACGAAATTCCTGTAAATCCGACAGCCACTAATTCATCACCATCCGAATTGGGAACAAACTGGACACAACTTTTATAGCCCGGTTCTTGGCCATCCGCAATCAATTGCCAAGTTTTCCCGCCATCCATGGTCTTTATTTTGTTTGCCTTGTTGGATTCTGGTTGGGTATAATCCCCCCCAATGGCAAAACCCAGGTTTTCATCATAAAAGTCCATGGAATAAATGCCTTGGGTAGGCAATTCCGAAATTATCGGGGTTTTCTGTATCTGCCAAGTCGCCGCCTTATCATCAGAAAAATAAATCCTGCCCTCTGTGGTTCCAATCCAAACCTTACCCCCTTGCACGGCAATATTACTGTTGCTGGCAGCAAAAGCCCCCTCACCTTCAATTCCTGTAGGTAAATCGGAACAAGGTATTTTCGTCCAAGAATTTCCACCATCCCTTGTGATTATAATCGAGAGACATCCATCAACGGTATCTCCCACGGCAATGCCTTCGGTATCGTTCCAAAATGCTAGGCTGTCATAAAAAACACCTTCTCCTTCCTCGGTGTATACCAACTCCATGCGTCCTTGGTCACCTGTTTTAAACAATAAGGCAGGACTTTCCACAGATAGCATGAAGAAATCTTGGGTGGTCCCTCCAACAGCCCTAAAACTTGGCGTAATGGAATCATATGTTTGGATATTCGACCTTACTTGAAGTGAGTTTACATCCACAGTGCCATAAACCCCGTTGCTTCCCGCAAAAGCCAATGTTCTGTTGTCCAAAAAAGTAATGGCCCTGATGCTTACGGAATCTTCAAAAACAGGAGTGATATCAACAGATTGGAAAGGTTGTTTTTTAGGCGCTTCTACACAAGAAAACAAAAGTAAAACGGCAAAAATGGAAAGAATTGACCTCATTGTATTTATTTTCCTCAAAAGTAAGGAGAAATCATACCTTTGCAACCTTATTTTATATTGATGCGTTTACACAGAAACCTAGTATTTGCCGTAATTGATGCCCTCCAAATGATTTTTAATGAGGGGGAATATGCCGATAAGGTAATTGAGAAGGTATTGCGGTACGACAAACGCTGGGGTGCTCGGGACCGCGGTTTTATTGCCGAGACCACATACGATATCGTTCGATGGAAACGTCTGTACTCGGAAATTGCCGAGGTACACGAACCCTACACAAAACCCCATTTATTTAGATTGTTCGGGGTTTGGTGTGTGCTACGTGGAATACGACTTCCTGATTGGAAACAATTGGAAGGAACCCCAGAAAGAAGAATCAAAGGTAGGTTTGATGAACTTTCCAAGATTCGAAAATTTAGAGAATCCATTCCGGATTGGATGGACGAACTTGGTGAAAAATCGCTCGGAAACGAACTATGGACCAAGGAAATTGCGGCTCAAAACCAACAGGCTGAAGTAATTCTCAGAACCAATACCCTAAAGGTTGCAAAACCACAACTAAAGGCTTTTTTGGCCAAGGAAGATATTGCTACGGAATTTATTGAAGGATATCCCGATGCATTAAAACTAGTGGAGCGTAAAAATGTCTTTGTAACCCAAGCTTTTAAAGATGGACTGTTCGAAGTACAAGATGCGTCTTCACAGTTGGTCGCCCCTTTCTTAGAAGTTGAACCCGGTCAAAGAGTGGTGGATGCCTGTGCCGGAGCTGGTGGCAAAACGCTTCATTTAGCCTCACAAATGCAGAACAAGGGGCAATTGATAGCATTGGACATCTATGAAAGTAAGTTAAAAAAGCTTAAGAAAAGAACCCGCCGCAATAGTGTTCATAACGTGGAAACCCGAGTGATCGACTCCACCAAAGTAATCAAGAAACTACATAACAGTGCCGATCGCTTATTACTGGATGCCCCATGTTCGGGATTGGGAGTGATCAAAAGAAATCCTGATTCAAAATGGAAACTGGAACCCGAGTTTGTGGAGCGAATTATGGGAGTGCAGCAAGATATTCTCCAGAACTATAGTAAAATGGTGAAAAAAGGGGGGCAGATGGTTTACGCCACTTGTTCCATTCTTCCCCAAGAAAATTCGGAACAGGTCAAAAAGTTTCTAGATTCCGAGAACGGAAAAGATTTTGAATTTGTAAGGGAAAAAAATGTATATGCCTCCGAAACCGGTTATGATGGGTTTTATATGGCCTTGTTAAAAAAGAAATCCTGAAAATCTAACTGATCCTCAGGATTCCAATGTATTTTGAAGCAACAACTTATTGTTTGACTGTGGGATATTCAACACCCAATTGCTCTAAATAGGTGTCATATTTAGTTTCGTCATAGTAGAATTTCTCCAAAGCAGGTCTAAACATATCCTGCTTGTCCTTATTTAAGAACGTTGGTGGCATATCATCCGCAGAAATCATAGGCCTGTATTTCGTCTCTTTGGTCTGTTCATTATTAAAATAATCCCAAGCTTGGGTCAATAGTTCCGGTTTTAACAAGAAATCCATAATGGTCATTGCCTCGGCCTTTGCCCCCGCGGTGACCCCTTTGTGAGCAATTGGAGTGGCCATGGCTATGGCATTGGCCCAATGGTGTCCCGGCAAACCAGGAATATTGGCTGGGAAACGCATGGTAACCGTAGGTACTTTCCATGAAACGTCGCCAATATCATCGGAACCTCCACTAACAGGTTCCAAAACAGGAAGCCCCAACTTGGACAGTTCCGTGGGAAGCCCTTCAATCTTTTTGGATTTTATTTCCTTTTGTACCGCTTTGGCCAATTTTTGATCAGCTTCCGACCATTCAGGAAGACCGACTTCCTTGATGTTTTCGTACATGGTTTCAGCAATCACCTTGTTAAAATGTCTTGGCCAGGCAGTACCCAGCACACGTGAGGTCACTTTGGTTCCGGTCATCAAGGCGGCACCTTTGGCAATATCGTTGGCTTCTGCATACATCTCCATGATTCCCTCATAGGTCACATCTCTAAAATAAAACCAGATGGCAGCTTTCGAAGGCACTACGTTGGGTTGGTCCCCAGAATCCGTAAAAATGGAATGTGAACGTTTTAAGGGGTGTAAGTGTTCCCTTTTGTAATTCCAGCCAACGTTCATCAACTCCGCCGCATCCAAGGCACTGCGCCCTCTCCATGGAGCACCTGCAGAATGTGCCGCCTCTCCTTCAAACATGTATTCTACAGAAATAAGCCCGGTTCCGCGAGTTGGTCCCCAGGAAACACTCAGATTACTACTGACATGTGTGAAAATGCACATATCAATGTCATCAAAAAGACCATCCCGTACATACCAAGCCTTGGCCGCCACCAATTCCTCTGCAATTCCTGGCCATAGAACCAATGTTCCTCCAATACCTTCTCTCTCCATCACCTGTTTTACGGCCAATGCGGATGTAATGTTCAAAGGAATGCCCGCATTATGCCCTTCGCCATGTCCCGGAGCCCCTTCCACCATGGGCTTGTGGTATGCGACCCCCGGATATTGTGATGCTTTTGGAATACAGTCCACATCGCTTCCCAAGGCGATTACTGGACCTTCCCCATTGCTCCAAGTAGCAAACCATGCGGTGGGAATATTGGAAATGGAACGTTCAATGGTAAAACCGTTTTCTTCCAAGATACCCGTAAGATATTTGGAACTTTCTTCTTCTTGGAACCCAAGTTCGGCAAAACTGAAAATTTTGTCCACCATTACCTGTGTCTGCTTTTTATTGGCTTCCACGATGGCTTCAACTTCGGCTTTAAATTTTTTAATTTGACTTTTTGAATATTTTTTTTGAGCAGTTGCTACAGCAACACCAGCGAAAAGCATTATCCCGCACAATAGGATTTTGTGTGTTTTCATAAGGTTGATTTTGAGTTAGCTATATTTCTTCTAAGATAGAAAAACTACTTCATTTACCTTATAAAAGTCTTAGGATTACCTTGGGCTTTTTTTTATTGATAAAATCTTTGGGCATAGTTTGGTTAAATGCTGGAAGGGCCAACAAAATGGACAATGGACTTTGATAATTTATCGGGTGGTAAATCAGAAGAGATTTCTTAATATGTTCCTGAAAATATGTCTCAAGAAATTGAGAGTTTCCCTATCATCTCCAAAAATCATGGCTACTATAATGGCCACAACAAAAACGATACCTATTGCAAGCAACTTTTTAATCCAAGGTGTTCTTTTGTCTTCCTCCATCTTTACAGATTCTTATACATACAACAAACATATACAGGCCAAACCAACCAACATCTCCTGAATTCATGTAGAGGGGTTTTTAATTGACGGATTCACTATCAACAACACTTCGTTAACAAAACAAGTTTTCAGTTGAATGAATTATGCTTCAAAATCGTAAATTTGCATTTTCTCAAACCGTTCAACGCAAAGATTGTATGATCCATTTTTTTGGGGACAAGGCGACCAAGGTTTATGCCGTCCAAACCGCTCAGGAAATCACTCAGGAAGACATTGACAAATTGACTTGGTTGTTTGGCAACCAGCCTAAGATTGAAGCGGCGTCACTCGACGCCTTTTTTGTTGGCCCACGTGCTGCCATGGTAACACCTTGGAGTACCAATGCTACCGAAATCACTCAAAATATGGGCATTACAGGAATTGTCCGTATTGAGGAATTCCATGCCGTTGAGGCAGATTTTATGGATTTTGACCCCATGCTTTCCCAAAAATACAAAGGATTGGGACAAGATATTTTCACCATAGACATTGTTCCGGAGCCCATACTGGAGATTGACGATATCGCTTCCTACAACGAAAAAGAGGGTCTTGCCCTTAGTGATGAGGAAGTTTCGTATTTGGAAGGACTTTCAAAAAAATTGGGCCGTAAATTGACGGATTCCGAAGTGTTTGGATTCAGTCAGGTGAATTCCGAACACTGCAGGCACAAAATATTCAATGGAACTTTTGTGATCGATGGCAAGGAAATGCCCTCTTCCCTATTCAAATGGATTAAAAAAACATCTGAGGCCAACCCAAACGACATCGTCTCCGCCTACAAGGATAACGTGGCATTCATAAAAGGACCAAAAGCCGTTCAATTTGCACCAAAAAGTGCAGATAAGCCCGACTTTTACGAAGAAAAAGAATTTGATTCCGTTTTATCATTAAAAGCGGAAACGCACAACTTCCCTACCACGGTAGAACCGTTCAATGGAGCAGCCACTGGTTCGGGAGGCGAGATCAGAGACCGTTTGGCCGGAGGAAAAGGATCATTGCCCTTGGCCGGGACTGCCGTTTATATGACTTCTTACTCCCGTTTGGAAGAAAACCGTCCATGGGAAAATGGAATGAAGGAAAGGGATTGGCTGTACCAGACCCCAATGGATATTTTGATAAAAGCATCCAATGGAGCATCCGACTTCGGAAATAAATTTGGTCAGCCATTGATTGCAGGTTCCGTACTCACTTTTGAACATGAGGAAGAAGCCAGAAAATTAGGTTTTGACAAAGTGATTATGATGGCCGGAGGCATTGGTTATGGTAAAGTGGACCAAGCTTTGAAAGATACCCCAAGCAAGGGAGACAGAATAGTCATTCTAGGTGGTGACAACTACCGGATTGGAATGGGAGGAGCTGCCGTTTCCAGTGCGGATACTGGTGAATTCAGCTCTGCCATTGAACTGAATGCCGTGCAGCGTTCCAATCCCGAAATGCAAAAAAGAGCCTCAAATGCAATTCGGGGATTGTTTGAAAGTCATGAAAATCCTATTGTTTCCATTCACGACCATGGAGCCGGTGGACACTTGAACTGTCTTTCTGAATTGGTGGAAGAAACTGGCGGAACCATTGATACGGACAAACTTCCCGTAGGTGACCCCACACTCTCCAAAAAAGAATTGATAGGAAACGAGTCCCAAGAGCGTATGGGATTGGTCATCGGTGAAAAGGATTTGGATCTTTTGGACCGTGTTTCTGCACGTGAACGCTCTCCCATGTACAATGTGGGTGCCGTAACAGGAGACCATACGTTTAAGTTCACCTCATCCACAACCGGCGAAACTCCGATGAATTTAGATCTTTCCGATATGTTCGGAAGTTCTCCAAAAACGATAATGGAGGATAAATCCATACAAAAGAAATACCCCTCCCTCTCCTATTCCATGGAGTATTTCCACGATTATTTGGAACAAGTACTCCAATTGGAGGCTGTGGCCTGCAAGGATTGGCTGACCAACAAAGTAGACCGTTGTGTGGGCGGACGTGTGGCAAAGCAACAATGTGCCGGCCCACTGCAGTTACCCTTGAACAACTGCGGTGTAATGGCATTGGATTTCAAAGGAAAGGAAGGAATTGCGACCAGTATTGGCCACTCCCCTGTCTCCGCATTGATAGATCCTGTGGCGGGCAGCAGAAATAGCGTTGCCGAATCCCTGACCAATATTGTTTGGGCTCCCTTGAAAGATGGATTAAAATCGGTGTCACTATCCGCAAACTGGATGTGGCCCTGTAGAAATGAAGGTGAAGATGCCCGTTTGTACCAAGCGGTCAAATCACTGTCGGAATTTGTCATAGACTTGGGCATCAATGTTCCGACCGGAAAGGATTCACTTTCCATGAAACAAAAATATAAGGATGGTGAAGTGTTGTCACCTGGCACCGTAATTATTTCGGCAGCAGCAAACTGCAACGACATCAATAAGGTAGTGGAACCTGTTCTGCAAAAAGACGGTGGTGATATTTACTACGTCAATATATCCAAGGATGGTTATAAACTGGGTGGTTCATCCTTTGCCCAAATATTGAACAGGATTGGGGACGAAGCTCCTTCCGTGCTGGACGCCGAATATGTGAAAATAGTATTCAATACATTGCAAGATCTCATCAAGGATGGCCAAATCTTGGCCGGACACGATGTAGCCTCCGGTGGTTTGATCACAACCTTATTGGAACTATGCTTTGCAGATAAGGATTTGGGGGCCAAATTCGATCTATCGGCACTTGGGGAGCAGGATATCATCAAACTATTGTTCTCTGAAAATATTGGTGTTGTTTTTCAGGCCAAAGATGATTCGGTCGAGAAAGTTTTGTCGGATTCTGGTGTGGATTTTGCAAAAATTGGAGTTCCAACATCAGAAAGTACGTTGGAAATCAAAAATAATGGAATAGAAATTGGTCTGAATATTGCCTCCTTGCGCGATACTTGGTTCAAAACTTCGTATCTATTGGACAACAAACAGACTTCGAATGGTTTGGCCAAAGACCGCTATGATAATTATAAAAATCAACCCTTAAACTTTATTTTTCCCGAAAAATTTGATGGAACATTGGCGCCTCGTCCACAATCAAGACCCAAAGCTGCCATTCTTCGTGAAAAAGGGAGCAATTCCGAGCGAGAAATGGCCAATGCCTTGTATTTGGCCGGATTTGATGTAAAAGATGTCCATATGACGGACCTAATCACCGGTAGGGAAACCTTGGAGGATATTCAATTTATCGGTGCAGTGGGCGGTTTTTCCAATTCAGATGTACTGGGCAGTGCCAAAGGATGGGCAGGAGCCTTCAAATACAACGAGAAAGCAAACAAAGCCCTAAAAGATTTCTTTGCCAGACCGGACACATTATCGATTGGAATCTGTAATGGATGTCAATTGTTCATGGAACTGGATTTAATCAACCCAGAACATGAAATACATGGTAGAATGACCTACAATGATTCCCATAAGCACGAAAGCAATTTCACTTCTGTAAAAATACAGGAGAACAACGCTGTTATGCTTTCCAACCTGGCCGGAACCACCCTTGGAGTTTGGATAAGCCATGGAGAAGGCAAATTTAGTCTTCCGTACAATGAGGATCAATATAACATTGTGGCCAAATATGGTTACGAAGGGTATCCAGCCAATCCCAACGGAAGCGATTACAACACGGCAATGCTTTGTGATAAGACAGGACGGCATTTAGTGACCATGCCCCACATTGAACGCTCCACATTCCCTTGGAACTGGGCCCACTATCCAAAGGACAGGGCCAATGACGAGGTATCACCTTGGCTACAAGCGTTTGTAAATGCAAGAGAATGGTTGGAAAATCATGAAGATTAATATGATTTTCCTGTTTTAGGAGTATTAAATTGGGGATTTTCTAAAATTCATGTGAGGTAATTGTTAAATCTGTTTCATTGTTATGGTCTGATTTGCTATTTTGCAATCGCTTTACATAAAACTTACTATGCAAACTGTTACCCGATTATTTGATTTCCCATACTATCAACTTGAAAAATACCCTTTAGAAAAATCCTTGGTCACCAAAAGTGACGGTAAATGGATAGCGACATCCACCCAAGAATATATCAACAAGGCCAATGCCATAAGTAGGGGGTTGTTACGAATGGGTGTTAAGCCCAATGATAAAATTGCCATTATCTCTACGACAAACCGTACAGAATGGAACGTAATGGATATTGGGGTACTTCAGATCGGGGCACAGACAGTCCCTATTTATCCTACCATTTCCGAGGACGATTACGAGTATATCCTAAACCACTCAGAAGCCAAGTATTGTTTCGTGTCATGTGCGGATGTATTGGAAAAAGTACTCGCAATAAGTTCAAAAATCAAAAAAGTCGAAGAGGTATATTCCTTCAACGAACTCGATAATTGTAAAAATTGGAAGGAAGTGCTCGAATTGGGAGCTGACACTTCCAATCAAGAAGAAGTTGACAAATTAAAGGATACAGTTAAGCCCGGGGATTTGGCCACCCTTATTTATACCTCGGGAACCACTGGCAGACCCAAGGGCGTAATGCTTTCCCACGACAATATTGTCTCCAATGTTATTTCCAGCGAGGTTAGGGTACCTTTTGAGACTGGCGGTGTTGCACTCAGTTTTTTACCGGTTTGCCACATTTTTGAAAGAATGATTCTCTACCTATACCAATATTGTGGGATTGAAATTCATTTTGCGGAAGGATTGGATAAGATCAGTGATAACGTAAAAGAGGTCAAACCCAACGTAATGACCGTAGTGCCACGCTTGTTGGAAAAAGTTTATGATTCCATTATTGCCAAAGGAACTGAACTTACCGGAATCAAAAAGAAATTGTTCTTCTGGGCCGTGGAAGTCGGTCTCAAGTTTGAACCTTATGGCGCCAATGGTTGGTGGTATGAAAAAAAATTGGGACTTGCCCGTAAACTGATCTTCAGCAAATGGAAAGAAGGCCTTGGCGGAAACCTATCCGTTATGGTCTCCGGTAGTGCTGCGCTTCAACCTAGGTTGGCCCGTGTATTCGGAGCTGCGGAAATGCCCGTAATGGAAGGATATGGACTTACGGAAACCTCTCCTGTAATCGCGGTCAACGATCAACGCAACCGGGGCTGGAAAATAGGTACGGTCGGAAAAATTATTGATAGGGTCGAAGTGAAGATTGCAGAAGACGGGGAAATCCTTTGCAAAGGCCCCAATGTAATGATGGGATACTACAAAGACCCCGAAAGAACAGCCAAAGTGATGACTGGCGACTATTTCCATACCGGGGACATCGGTGAAATAGATGCGGAAGGATTCCTAAAGATCACAGACCGCAAAAAGGAAATGTTCAAAACCTCTGGTGGAAAATATGTGGCTCCACAGCTATTGGAGAACCGTTTTAAACAATCCCGTTTTATTGAGCAGATCATGGTGGTGGGCGAAGGCGAGAAAATGCCCGCAGCTTTGATTCAACCCAACTTTGAATTTATAAAGGAATGGGGCAAGCGCCATGACCTACAACTGGATTCAAATGCTGAGATTGTCAAAAATGAAAAAGTAATAGATCGGATACAGGAAGAAGTGGATTGGGCCAACCAAGAATTTGCCAAATGGGAGAAAGTAAAACAGTTTAGACTCACCCCCGATGTCTGGACCGTGGAAGAAGGCCTTATCACCCCGACACTAAAATTGAAAAGAAAAATCATCAAGGAGAAATATCTGGATTTGTACAATGACATTTATGGGCATTAATCAAATTACAATGTTCAATTAGCAATGATCAATAATCGGTCTGGCATTCTGAGTATATCGGAGAACCGTCACCCTGAACTTGTTTCAGGGTCTCATTAAAGGTGAGGATTTGATGATTTAACCGTTTGACACGGATTCCACTAATTATTACAAATTCTAGTAAGGAACCGATTCGAGTTGACCAATATTTATGTATTTGTCATTCGGAACATCCCGATAACTATTGGGATGAAGAATCTCTTTAAGAATAGATAGCAAGCCATAAAAAAACCAACGGAAATCCGTTGGTTTTTTTCTTGTTTACGTAAATATTATAATCAATTGCATTCAACGCCAACATCACCATTGAAAGTCCATCCAAAATCGTTGATTAAAGTTTCACGTGCTGTTGCTGCTTCGCTATTTGTGCAGTACTGTATATTTTTTGCACCTAAGGAAATGTCTTCAGGAGTATTTTCCAAATTAGACCACCCCGATATGGTTGCACCATAATTATCCGAAGACATGCCACTATTATCGAACATGTTATTCATTAGCGTAACATTTTCTATATTCCAACTACCTAAATCTTGGTCAAACTTGCTGGCCTCGGCAAACATTGCAAATGTATCCGTAACATTGCTTACATCCCAGTTGCCAATATCCACATTAAATGAACTGGCACCAGCAAACATTGCATCCATTTGTGTCACATTACTTACATCCCAGCCACTTATATCAACATTAAATACAAGTGCATCTGGAAACATCGTTGCCATATTGGTGACATTGCTTACATCCCAACCACTAATATCTGAATTGAATGATTCTGCACCCGCAAACATTGTATTCATATCTGTAACATTGCTTACATCCCATCCGCTCAAATCTCCATTGAAGGTGGGGTGATAACTAAACATTCCTGACATATTTGTTACACTGCTTACATCCCAAGTGCTAATATCTGCCTCAAAAGCACCTGCATGGTAAAACATAAATGACATATCTTTAACATTGCTTACATCCCAACCACTAATATCTGAATTGAACGATGTTGCTGACGCAAACATACTTCCCATATCTGTTATATTACTTACATCCCAACTGCTTAAATCCGAATTAAAGGAATATGCTCCATAAAATATTCCCGATATGTCTGTAACACTACTCACATTCCAGTTACTCAAATCCGAATTAAAAGACTCCGCACCACTAAACATTCCACTCATATCAGTAACATTACTAACGTCCCAACTGCTCAAATCTGAATTAAACGATTTTGCCCTGGCAAACATCCCCCCCATATTGGTCACATTGCTTACGTCCCAATTACTTAAATCTCCATTAAAAACAGAAGGGTAGTCAAAATTCCATTCAGGTAAATCATAATTTGCAAACATCTCTGACATATCCTCAACATTTTGCAAGTTTGGAACATCGGATGCATGGTATTCCATGTTTACGCAAATCAAAAATGCCTTATCTAGACTTTCCCAATTAATTGCTCCCCATTGCTCCAAACCAATCAAACTTTTTAGAACTTCGAGACCTTCAATATTAATAAGGTCGTTATGTGCCATTTTTATAGCAGGAAAATTCCCTTGAATAGATACTTTATATTCCCCTGCGGATGAATATGTATGACTAGGGTTTTGGATTGAAAGTTCTTCTTCAGTACCGTCTCCCCAATCTATGGTATAATTATATTCATAATCAGGTTTTGTGCCAATAATAATTTCAAAATTATCTTCAGGGATATTCCATAAAGTAACAAATGAATCCGGGTCCTCCGCTAAACTTTCAATCACGTTGGTTACAGTAATGGTGATGTTCGCTTCTTTTTTATCAACCCCATCAGATACAGTAACTTTAATAATGTGCTCTACTTTTGCTTCATAGTCCAAAGTCTGTCCGCTTTTTAAACTAAGCTTTCCATCGGGATCAATTTCGAACAAATCATTGTCTTCAATATTAAACGTCAACTCATCTTGATCTGCATCGGTTGCCTTAACAATCCCGATGGTTGCATCGTCCGTAATATCTTCATCGACACTAAAAGTCTGAGCTTTAATAACGGGAGCATTGTTTTTTACTGGTTCCGGACCATCATCCTTACTACAGGACCATAGCAATCCCAACGAAATAATCGCACTACATAATTTTTTGATATTCATAGTTAATGTTTATGTGAATAGATATTTGCAATATCCTATATTCTGTTTGGTATTACACACCTGATCTGACCAATGCCCTTTCTGAGTTGATGAATGAAGCAATCACCCTTTTCTTCACAAGCACATATACTTAACCTAAATTTATTATGCATGCATAATAAATTTTCATATATTTGATAACCAAACCAGTTCTATGAAAGATTTGACCATTGATCATGCCCTGAGGGCCACATGGCAGGCGGTTAGCAAAATGTACAATGAAGAGGCTAAAAACTACGGGCTTACAATGGCCATCGGTTTTACCTTGCTCAGCATTGACCCAAAAGGGGGTACACCAAGTACCACCTTGGGGCCCAAAATGGGAATGGAAGCAACTAGTTTGTCAAGAATATTAAAAACTCTTGAACAAAGAGAATATATAATACGAAAACGGAACCCAAAGGATGGGCGCGGTGTCCTGATATTCCTTACCCCATTGGGTCTGGAAAAGCGGGAAGAATCCAAAGAAGTAGTATTGAGATTCAATGATGTGGTAAAAGAGCATGTATCTGAACAGGATCTCGATGGTTTTTTCAAGACCATGGGTATTATTAACAAGCTTATTTCAGATAAGAAAATCTATATAAAAACAACTAATAATTAATTTACAAACTCGCACATGAAAAGGCATATAAACAAAGTTGCCGTAATCGGTTCCGGAATTATGGGCAGTGGCATTGCATGCCACTTTGCGAACATTGGGGTCGAGGTTTTATTGTTGGATATTGTTCCAAGAGAACTTACCGACAAGGAAAAGGCCAAGGGACTTACCTTGGAAGACAAGGTGGTACGCAATCGTTTGGTGAACGATTCGTTGACCACCGCTCTTAAATCAAAGCCCTCCCCGATTTATCATCAAAAATTCGCCGACCGCATTACCACAGGAAACTTGGAAGACGATATTTCCAAAGTGGCCGATGTGGATTGGATCATTGAAGTGGTCGTGGAACGATTGGACATCAAAAAACAGGTGTTCGAGAATCTGGACAAACACCGCACACCGGGAACCTTGATTACCTCAAACACTTCCGGTATCCCCATTAAATTTATGAGCGAAGGAAGAAGCGAGGATTTCCAGAAACATTTCTGCGGAACCCACTTTTTCAACCCTGCTCGGTATCTCAAACTTTTCGAAATCATTCCAGGCCCCAAAACTTCACAAGATGTTTTGGATTTCTTGAACGGATATGGTGAACAGTTCTTGGGCAAAACCTCAGTGGTCGCCAAAGATACACCTGCCTTTATTGGAAACAGGATAGGGATTTTCAGCATCCAAAGTCTTTTCCACGCCGTGAAAGATCTGGGTATGACGGTTGAAGAAGTCGATAAATTGACCGGACCTGTTATCGGAAGGCCTAAATCAGCGACTTTCCGTACCGTAGATGTAGTTGGTTTGGACACTTTGGTGCACGTGGCCAACGGAATCAGTGAGAATTGTAAGGACGATGAGCGTCACGAATTGTTCCAGCTGCCCGATTTCATCAAAACCATGATGGACAATAAATGGTTGGGAAGTAAATCCGGCCAAGGATTCTATAAAAAAGTAAAAGGCAATAAAGGCAAAAGTGAGATTCTCACTTTGGATTTGGACACTATGGATTATCGTTCCAAGAAAAGCGCCAAGTTTGCCACGTTGGAACTTACCAAAACCATCGATAAAGTCATTGACCGTTTCCCTGTATTGGTAGGCGGAAAAGATAAAGCCGGAGAATTTTACAGAAAAAGTTTTGGCGCTTTGTTCGCATACGTAACCCATCGAATCCCTGAAATCACGGACGAACTCTATAAAATAGATGATGCCATGAAAGCCGGTTTCGGCTGGGAACATGGACCATTTCAAATTTGGGATGCCATTGGGTTGGACAAAGGTCTTGAACTCATTAAAGCCGAAGGCTTGGAAGCAGCACCTTGGGTTGCCGAAATGAAAGAGGCGGGCATCAATTCTTTCTATACTGTAAAAGAAGGAAGCACCTATTTCTACGACATTCCGAAAAAGGCCATGGAAAAAATACCGGGCCAGGATGCATTCATCATTTTGGACAACATCCGAAAAACCAAGGAAGTCTACAAAAACAGTGGGGTTGTCATCGAAGATTTGGGCGATGGTATCCTGAACTGTGAGTTCCAATCCAAAATGAACACCATTGGTGGCGATGTACTCGCTGGTTTGAACAAAGCTGTTGATCTGGCCGAAAAGAATTTTGCCGGGTTGGTCATCGGTAACCAAGCAGCAAATTTCTCCGTAGGGGCCAATATCGGAATGATTTTTATGATGGCAGTGGAACAGGAATATGATGAGCTGAACATGGCCATCAAAATGTTCCAGGACACCATGATGCGCATGCGGTACTCATCCATTCCAACCGTGGCCGCACCGCACGGTATGGCTTTGGGAGGTGGTTGTGAACTTTCAATGCATGCCGATAAAGTTGTGGCCGCCGCCGAAACCTACATTGGTTTGGTCGAATTCGGCGTAGGTGTGATCCCTGGCGGTGGTGGTTCCAAAGAAATGGCACTACGGGCTTCGGATACCTTTAGAAAAAATGATGTGGAACTGAACGTACTTCAGGAATATTTCTTGACCATCGGTATGGCAAAAGTCTCAACATCGGCCTACGAAGCCTTTGATTTGGGCATATTGCAAAAAGGAAAGGATGTCGTAGTAGTCAACAAAGACCGCCAAATTGCAACTGCAAAGGCATACGCCAAAATAATGGCAGATGCAGGCTACACCAAACCTGTAAAACGAAAAGACGTAAAAGTACTTGGAAAACAAGCACTTGGTATGTTCTTGGTAGGAACAGACTCCATGGAAGCTGGACATTACATTTCCGAGCACGACAAAAAGATTGCCGATAAACTGGCTTACGTAATGGCCGGGGGCGATTTGTCCGAGGCTACCTTGGTTACCGAGCAGTATCTTTTGGATTTGGAACGAGAAGCATTCTTGTCCCTTTGTACGGAAAGAAAAACGCTGGAACGTATCCAACACATGTTGAAAACAGGAAAACCACTTCGCAACTAGTTGCGATTAGATGTGAGAATTAAGATTCAAGATATCAGATATGCATAATTTTCGAAATTTAGTCATCTGGAAGAAAGCAATCAACCTTGTTGAAGACATCTATCGGTTAACCGTTAAGTTTCCTGATGATGAAAAATATGGATTAACGAGTCAAATTAGAAGATGTGCTGTATCAATTCCTTCCAATGTAGCAGAAGGTGCTGGCAGAAATACAGAAGGTGAATTCAAGAATTTTCTTGGAATTGCAAGTGGCTCTTCAAACGAGTTGTTCTCACAGTTAATATTATCACATAAATTAGGTTTTATAACTAAAAATGAATTAGAACCTATTTTAATCAAATTGGAAGAAATACAAAAGATCAATTACACATTAATTAAAAAATTCACAAAGTGAGGGTTCTTAAATCTTCCATCTAAAATCTAACATCTATTAAATGAAAACAGCATATATAGTAAAAGGATATAGAACAGCCGTGGGCAAAGCCCCAAAAGGACTGTTCAGGTTTAAGCGTCCGGACGAACTGGCTGCCGAGACCATAGAATACATGATGAAGGAGCTTCCCCAATTGGACAAAAAACGTATCGACGACGTTATTGTGGGGAATGCCATGCCCGAAGCCGAACAGGGTTTGAACATGGGAAGACTCATCTCATTAATGGGACTCAATATTGAGGATGTCCCAGGGGTGACCGTGAACCGATATTGTGCATCCGGACTGGAAACCATCGGTATCGCTACGGCCAAAATCCAATCAGGAATGGCAGATTGCATCATCGCCGGAGGAGCAGAAAGCATGAGCTATATTCCAATGGGAGGCTATAAGCCCACACCGGATTATGACGTGGCGAAAGAAGGCCACGAAGACTATTATTGGGGAATGGGACTTACAGCAGAAGCCGTTGCCCAACAATTCAAGGTATCCAGAGAGGACCAAGATGAATTTGCATACAATTCCCACATGAAAGCATTGAAGGCGCAAGCGGAGGATCGTTTTCAAGACCAAATTGTGCCCATTGAGGTGGAACATACCTTTGTGAACGAAGCAGGAAAAAAGGAGACCAAAACATACACGGTAAACAAAGATGAAGGGCCAAGAAAGGGTACCAATATCCCCACTTTGAATAAATTAAGACCTGTTTTTGCTGCAGGTGGCAGTGTTACCGCAGGAAATTCGTCACAAATGAGTGATGGGGCCGCTTTTGTAATGGTAATGAGCGAGGACATGGTCAAAGAGCTCAATTTGGAACCCATTGCTAGATTGGTGAATTATGCGGCAGCTGGCGTTGAACCACGAATTATGGGGATTGGTCCCGTAAAAGCCATTCCCAAAGCACTAAAGCAGGCTGGGATGAAACTAGACCAAATAGACCTTATTGAGTTGAACGAGGCCTTTGCTTCACAATCCTTGGCCGTAATCCGAGAGTTGGGACTCAACCAAGACATTGTGAATGTAAATGGAGGAGCCATTGCCCTCGGTCACCCACTTGGATGTACAGGTGCCAAGCTATCCGTGCAGCTTTTTGATGAAATGAGAAAGCGGGACATGAAAGGTAAATATGGTATGGTGACCATGTGCGTAGGTACCGGGCAAGGTGCTGCAGGTATATTCGAATTCCTTTCTTAATGTTCAAAAAGAGAGTATAGAAAAAAGAGGTTATCCAGTGAAAAGGCACAATTATAAAAATTTGAAGATTTGGCTGCTCGGGTTGGAAATAGCAAATGATATTTCAGATTTGCTTCTCAACTTTCCCAATCATGAGCGATACAATTTAAGTTCCCAAATTAGCAGATGCTCAGTTTCAATGCCGAGCAATATTGCTGAGGGGTCTTCGAGAACTGATAAATCCTTCAAATACTTTATTGATGTTGCTTTGGGGTCTTCTTTTGAACTCGGCACACAACTTTTAATAGCTAAACATAGAAATTATATCAACATTGAAAATTTAAACAAACTTGAAGATAAAATAGAAGAATGGCAAAAGATGACCATGGGTTTTCAAAATGGACTGAAATAAGTCTTTCATCTATTTTCTTTCTTCTTTAAATCAACATCAAAAATGGAAAAAAAAGAAAAAGACATACTGAGAGGAGGTCATTTTTTGGTCAAGGAGACCAAATGTGAGGACGTGTTCACCCTTGAGGACCTCAACGAGGAACAAAAAATGATGCGCGAAAGCACTAAGGAATTTGTTGACAGGGAATTGTGGGCACATTGGGAGCGTTTCGAGAAAAAGGATTATGCCTATACCGAAGAGTGCATGAAAAAAGCCGGGGAACTTGGCTTGCTCAGTGTTGCCGTACCCGAAGCCTACGGTGGTATGGGAATGGGATTTGTTTCCACCATGCTGGTCTGCGACTACATTTCCGGGGCCACAGGGTCCTTTAGTACCGCCTTTGGTGCGCATACTGGAATCGGGACAATGCCCATCACCTTGTACGGAACCGAAGAGCAAAAACAAAAATACGTTCCAAAATTGGCCACGGGCGAGTGGTTTGGGGCCTATTGCTTAACAGAACCTGGAGCAGGCTCCGATGCCAACTCAGGAAAAACCAAGGCCGTACTTTCCGATGATGGCAAGTATTACAGCATTAGCGGACAAAAAATGTGGATTTCCAATGCTGGGTTCTGCAACATGTTCATCGTTTTCGCAAGAATCGAGGATGACAAAAATATTACCGGATTCATTGTTGAGAACGACCCTGAAAATGGTATCAGTCTAGGTGATGAAGAAAAGAAATTGGGCATCCACTCCTCCTCTACCCGTCAGGTGTTTTTCAATGAAACCAAGGTTCCTGTTGAAAATATGCTGTCCGAAAGAGGCAATGGATTCAAGATTGCCATGAATGCCCTAAATGTAGGCCGGATAAAATTGGCAGCTGCATGTTTGGAAGCTCAACGACGTGTGATCAATGAAGCCACAAAATATGCCAACGAGCGTATCCAATTTAAAACACCTATTATAAACTTTGGTGCCATCAAGGCCAAAATTGCGGACATGGCCACCAACGTTTATGTGGATGAATCCGCCTGTTACCGTGCCGCAAAAAACATTGAGGACAGAATTGCAATCCGTGAAGCAGATGGAAATTCACATCAAGAAGCTGAACTCAAAGGTGTTGAAGAATATGCCATTGAATGTTCCATTTTGAAGGTAGCTGTTTCTGAGCACGTTCAGCACACCACGGATGAAGGCATCCAAATATTCGGAGGAATGGGCTTTAGTGCGGACACCCCAATGGAATCCGCATGGAGAGATGCCCGTATTGCCAGAATATATGAAGGTACCAACGAAATCAATCGAATGCTCTCCGTAGGGATGTTGGTAAAAAAGGCCATGAAAGGCCATGTAGACCTTTTAGGTCCCGCTACTGCTGTTGGTGAAGAGCTAATGGGCATCCCTTCATTTGATACCCCGGACTTCTCTGAACTACTATCAGAGGAGAAGGACCTGGTTGCCCGATTGAAAAAAGTATTCTTGATGATTGCAGGGAGTGCCGTTCAAAAATATGGCCCCGATTTGGAAAAACATCAAATGTTGTTGATGGCCGCCTCTGATATACTTATTCAAATTTACATGGCAGAATCGGCTATTTTAAGGACAGAGAAGAATGCCAAACGCTTTGGAGAAGAAGCCCAAGCAGCACAAATTGCCATGTCCAAATTGTATTTGTACAGGGCGGTCGACATCATTCAACAAAAAGGGAAGGAAGCTATAGTCTCCTTTGCTGAAGGTGACGAACAACGTATGATGCTAATGGGGCTTAAGCGCTTTACCAAATATGTAAACCAACCCAATGTTGTGCAACTTAGAACGCAGATTGCCGACATAGTTGCAGCAAACAATGGGTACACCTTTGACTAATTCAAATATCTACTGGGAGAAAAACCTACATGGATTTGAAAACGCCCCGGTCGGGGCGTTTTTTTTCTTTATCACCCTATGGTTTCCAAGATCTTCTCGTCTTTTTGTTTGTTGGAAAAATTGATGGCACATTCAATAAGTGCCAAGTGGGAATAAGCTTGCGGGAAGTTGCCCAACAATCTTTTGGTCTTAAAATCAATATCCTCACTGAACAGCCCAAGATGGTTGCTATAGCCCAATAAGCGCTCAAAATGTTCCAGCGCCTTCTCCTCTTCCCCTATCTTGAACAAGGCATTGATGAACCAAAATGTACAAATGGTAAAAGATGACGAAGGCAATCCAAAATCATCCTCGTTCTTATAACGATACAAAAGACCATCATTGCTCAACCCTTCTTCAATGGCTTTTACGGTACTGACATATTTGGGATCCCTGGCATGAATAAAACCATAAGGCTCCATTAATAGTACCGAGGCATCCAAATGTCGAGATCCATAACACTGTACAAATGCATTGATATCATTGTTCCATGCATTTTTATGGATATCATCCTTAATTTCTTGTTCTAGGGCCGTCCAACGTTCCAGTTTACGGGTTTTACCAAACATTTTCGCCACTTTTATGGCTCTATCTATGGCTACCCAACACAGTACTTTGGAAAAAGTAAAGTGTTTATCTTCCCCACGGAACTCCCAAATACCTTTGTCCGGTTCCTGCCAATGTTTGCCAACGATCCAGACAATGCCTTTGGTAATGTTCCATAACTCCTCTCCATTTTCCTCATCATTGCTGAACGAACTTAATTGCTCATAGATCACATCCATTAAAATTCCATAGATGTCGTTTTGTTTTTGCATGTATGCCGCATTACCGACCCTTACCGGTTTGGATCCTTTGTAACCCTCCAGATGGTCCAAGGTTATTTCCGTCAACTTTTTTTCCTTGTTGATGCCGTACATGATTTGAAGTTTCTCATCCTTGTCCGGCATTAGATCAATTATAAACTGAAGGAATCTTTTAGCGGAATTCTTGTGTCCCAGTTCCGATACCACTTTGATTACCATGGATGCATCACGAATCCAACAGAAACGATAATCCCAATTACGTACCTCTCCTATTGTTTCGGGAAGAGAAGTAGTGGCAGCGGCCAACACTGCGCCCGTTTTGTCGTAAGTCAACATTTTTAGGGTAATGGCGCTTCGAATTATCTCCTCGTTGAATTTCTTATAGGTTGGCGTTTTATCCACCCAATCCATCCAGTACACTTTGGTTCGTTCCAGCTCCAAAGCGATTTTTTGGGTAGTAGGCTCCAATATTTTTTCATTGTAACAGATCAAGAAGTACCCATCTTCCCACAGCGTGATTTCCTTATGCTCCAAAATATGGTTCTTATCAAAAGAAGTATACAGGAACAGGGTGTCATATTTATTCTCATGGGTAAGACTGGCAATAAAATCTTCCTTAATGTAATGTAAGGTCTCTCCAACGGCATACTCCAACTTTGGATCGTACTTAAAATGCACCTTCGGGCTCCCTGACACATATTTGATGTATCGGATTATTTCCGGAGGGGCCATGTACTTCCCGTTCATTTTATGATGCCGTGGCATAAAATCGTGTACCTCAAAAACATTTTCCCCTTCCGAATATCGAGTCACCAAAATGGCCGTTCGGTTATAATATTCCTGATGAATTTCGTAATTCCCTATGGGAAGAATCTCAAAACTACCACCTTTTTGCTCATCCAGTAGTTTGGCAAATACCGAAGTAGAATCAAATTGTGGCAAACAGCACCAGTCTATGGAACCTTCTTTGGAAATCAATGCCGCACTTCTGCAATTTCCTATAATTCCGTAATTCAAGTTGTCCATAGGTCAAAAATTCTCAAAAGGGTTAGAATGAATTGTTTTTGCGATCGAATTTCCCGATTTTTAAAGAAACAAAAAATTAAAACACCTCAAAAATCATCCTTTTATGGGCAAAACTATCATAATCTCAAATCGGCTACCCGTTCAATTACAAATTAGCAATGGAACCCTCCATGCAATGCCAAGTGTTGGAGGTTTGGCCACTGGGATGAAGTCTGTACATAGTGGGGGTGAAAGTTTGTGGATTGGCTGGTCAGGCCTAACGGACGAAGACACGCCCGAAGCACTTGAAGACGATATCGACAATGCACTCAAGAGACATGGCTGCACCAAAGTAAAACTTAATGCCGCCGAAATTGAGGGATTTTACTTTGGTTTTAGCAATAGGACGATATGGCCACTGTTCCATTATTTTTTGGAATATTCCGAGTTCGAACTGAATTTTTGGGAAACGTATAAATCCGTCAACCAAAAATTTGCAGATGCCATCATCGAACATGCCGATGAAGATGACATGATTTGGGTGCACGATTACCAATTGATGTTGGTTCCACAAATGGTTCGTGAAAAACGCCCAGATACCACAATCGGGTTCTTTTTACACATTCCTTTTCCTTCCTATGAAATTTTTCGGACCCTACCTTGGCGTGAAGAAATCTTGGAAGGGTTATTGGGCTCGGACCTGATCGGTTTCCATACCTACGATTACGAAAGGCATTTTTTAAGTTCAGTACGGAGACTTATCGGACTGGATGTGAGTTTCAATGAAATTTATTTGGACAATCGGGTCATAAAAGTAGATTCCTTCCCTATGGGAATCGATTATAAAAAGTTTAGGAATGCAGCAATATTGCACAATTCCAAAAGCCTGAGTGAACGTAGTGACCTACAGGTCCGTTTGGACAGCCACAAAGCCTCGGCACCGGATACCAAACTTATTCTTTCCATAGACCGATTGGACTACAGCAAGGGAATTGCCAAACGTATCAACGCGTTCGAGTATTTTCTCCAAAAGTATCCGGAATAC
>CEVF01149541.1_pt1 | contig 33202 bp, 25 predicted proteins | sample 356441 | NCBI WGS metagenome assembly CEVF01 (sample SAMEA2622765, study PRJEB7988) | marine metagenome | biome: marine biome (ENVO:00000447); feature: surface water layer (ENVO:00002042); material: "saline water (ENVO:00002010), including plankton (ENVO:xxxxxxxx)" | depth 5 m | reverse complement strand
CCCGCCCGGGCGACTTATGCTCTTGCGGGTGACCTTCCGAGCAGCTGGGATGGTACCGCCAGATCTGTCCCAATTTTTTCTCTCCACCATTGGTACAAGCCCAGTAAACAACCCCCCGGTCCCACCAGATTCCCTCCGCTCGGGCGAATTGCGCTGCGCCTTTTTCGCGATGCCCCTGGTGTCGCAGGTCATCATCTGGAGATTCAACGTTTTCAATCGGGACCCATTTGGCGGCATACGATTGTCCCAAGGAAACTTTCGGCCCCCGATCACTCGTCCAATTTCGAAGGCAGGCTCCCGGTTGATCGCGCAAACAGAGCGCTTCAAGTCGCCCACCCCGGCAAAGATCCCCCGGAATGTCCGGAATGAAACGATAGATTAAGCCATCTTCCATATCTTCGGTTTCGTAAACGATTCCGGTCACTGGATCCACGGCAACCGCCTCGTGACGAAATCGACCCATCGCCCGAAATGGCTCTGCGTGAGCGAGACCGCACTGTTGCCGTTTTCGGACCTGGAACACATATCCGTGATCGCGACAAGCACGCGATCCTGCCCTTTCGATGGTTTCTTCACAACTGAGCCACGTTCCCCATGGTGTAGGTCCTCCGGCACAATTACTCGCCGTACCTCCCAAGCTCAAAAAATGATAATCGAGCTCCTGTGTTTTAGTGTTGTAGATTAACGTGGTCGTTCCGCCACAGGCCGGTCGATTCTCATATCCGCTGTCATAGAGCTTCCGGGGATCAACCCGCTTGAGCAATTCGTAGTTCTCACCGAAGGCACTCAGATGTGGTTTTTCAAAATCGATTTCGTGATTGCGGATCAGGACTGTGCGATCGTTCTTTCCCGGAAATGCCGCCATGCCATCATGAAGGCCAGGTACGAGCAGACCGTCATCCATCGATTGACCCGTGCGGGAGAGAATGCGGTAATTCAAACCCCGAGGTAAATCCAGAATGCCGTGAGGATCCGGCTCCAACACCACGTCTTTACCGAACGCCGACGATTCCTCAGCCGCGAGATACCGGTTGAGGCCGAGCATGCCAGTCGCCATCAGGCCTGCCGATCGGAGATACTCTCTTCGATTTAAAGCCATCTCAAACACTGGTGAAATCGAGCCAATGGTGGGTCAGACGTCGAGAACTTCCGTTTCACGATCTTTGGCGGCTTCCACCACAAGTGACTCATATTTTTTTGTCAATTCCTGAATCTCTTCCTTAAGAGATTCCCGCTGATCCTCACTAAGTTCCTTATCTTTCTCTGCCGCATCGGCTGCCTTGTTCCCGTCCCGCCGAATATTACGGATTGATACTTTTCCCTCTTCAGCCAACTCTTTGATCCGCGTCACCATTTTTCTGCGCACTTCACCAGACAGCGGTGGGATGTTGATGCGAATCAACTTGCCGTCACTTTGTGGATTATAACCGAGGTCCGATCCAAGAACGGCCTTTTCAATGTCTTTGATCGTCGTCGGATCAAAGGGTCGAATTACAATTTGCGTCGGCTCGGGAGCACCCACATTCGCTAGTTGTTTCAATGGCGTCGGGGACCCATAGGCCTCGACACGAAGCGTATCTACCAGTCCCGGATTAGCCCGCCCTGTGCGGATGCCAGCCAAACTGTGCTTCAAGCGGTCCACGGTCTTTTCCATCCGCTCTTCGACGTCGAGCAGGAGTTCATCACTGTCCATCACCCTCACCTCATTCCTTTTCTCAGCGGCCCCTATCATTTTAGCAGACCCTGGGTGAAGGTTGTCCGTTAGGAACTCTGCTTCACAACCGCATGACTGCTGACTTGCGTGCCGACCGATTCACCTCGGACAGCCCGCTCAATATATCCCTCTTTCTTATAATTGAAGACAACAATCGGCATTTGGTGTTCCATGCATTGCGCGATCGCCGTGGAATCCATCACCCTGAGATTCTGTTCGCGGATAGCATCGTAGCTCAGCTCACGATACAGCACCGCATGCGGATTTTTTTCCGGATCGTCACTATAGACACCGTCGACCCGCGTCGCTTTGAGCAAAGCGTCGGCTTCAAGTTCCAGAGCCCGTTGCGCGGCCGCCGTGTCGGTGGTCACGAAGGGGCTGCCGGTGCCGGCCGCCAGGATCACGATCCGTCCTTTTTCGAGGTGTCGCCGGGCACGTCGACGGATATAGGGTTCCGCCACCCCATCCATCCGGATGGCGGTAAGCAATCGGGTTTCACAACCTAGCGATTCAAGTGCATCCTGTAACGCCAAGCCGTTTATCACCGTTGCCAACATGCCCATGTAGTGGCCTGTTGCCTCCTGGATGACTGTGTTACCAGCAGTGAACTGCGCACCACGTAGAATGTTTCCACCCCCGATAACGATCGCAATCTGAACACCTTGACTAGCCGCTTTGAACGTTTGCCCGGCCACATGGGTGACCGCGTCCATGCTGATACCACGCTGCCCATCTTCGCAGAAACTTTCACCCGATAGCTTCAGAATTACGCGGCGATATTGTCTTTCCCCAGTCGGGTCAAGATCTGAGTTATTGGCCATCGTATTACCTTTCGAAACGAAGCAGTGCCCCAGATATCGACGCGGCACAGTGGAAAAACTTCGTTTTGCCTCGTAATGTTTTATTCGCGCCTGACTTCTCGGGTCGATTTCACGGGGTCAATCACGCCCCAGTTCCCAATGGATAAACTTTACTAACTTCATGTTGGCCGATTTTGCGTAGTCGCCCACGGTCTGTTTGTCATCTTTGACAAAAGGTTGCTCTTCCAGCACCTGCTGAGCATAAAATTGACGCATCCGACCGTCGATCATTTTTTCGATGATCTGCTCAGGCTTGCCCTCCTTACGTGCTGCTTCCGAGAGAATCTCCCGCTCCTTTTCCACCAGAGCTGGATCAAGATCTTCCTTGCTAACCGCCCCTGGATTCATTGCGGCGATGTGCATACACACGTCTTTCGCCACATCACCGTCACCTCCCTCCACTTGGAGAAGAACCCCCTTGGTCACACCGGAGTGGTGCGCATAACCGCCACAGGAAGCGTCCAGTCGGAGGATACGTTTGAGATTGAATACCTCGCGAATCCGGTTGTAGAGATCGTCCTTCTGTTCCCTAAGTGTCGATCCATCTACGCCTGGAGAGGGCTGGTCAAGCAGTTCCTCCGGCGTTTCGGCCCCCGGTCCTGTGGCCAGTTGTTTGGCCATGTCATTGGCCAAGGCAATAAATTCTTCATGACTTGCTACGGGCGCCGATTCACACTGCAGCTCAATCATTGCAGCGACACCGTTGTCGAAATCGGTGTAAATGCCCATTCGACCCGAAGACGTGTCCCGGGTCCCCATTTTTGTCTCTTGTGTTTTTATTCCCTTTTTTCGGAGTGCTTCGACTGCTGCCTCCTCGTCGCCACCTGTTTCAGCAAGTGCCTTTTTGCAATCCATCATCGGCAATCCGGTACGCTCGCGTAACGATTTGACTGCCGCCGCGGTAATTTCAGCCATGTCTTATTCAGCTCCTCATCTTCCCTCAATGTTCCTCAAAAAATCTCACCGGCACAAACACCGTTCCATGACTGGCCCTGAGGCAATCGATGCCAGCACGACGAATGTTTGCTCCTGCATACCTATTTATTTCTTGCCGACAGACTTGCTCGCTCCGGCGACGTTGATCGTCGTTTTAGGTGGCGCGGGTGTACTGCCTTCAGCCTCGACATGCTCGTCGACGGCTGCCTCCGCTTTGCCCTCGAGAATGGCGTCAGCCAGAATGCGGGTAACCAGTTCAATACTGCGAATACTGTCATCATTTCCCGGAATGGGCAGGTCTACCAGATCGGGATCACAATCGGTATCGATCAACGAAACGGTTGTCACCCCGAGTTTCGTCGCTTCGCGGATGGCATTTCGTTCCTTATTCGGGTCGACCGTGAGGAGACACGTAGGAAGGCGGTCCATCTTGCGGATTCCGTTCAGGTTTTGAAACATCTTTCGCTTTTCTCGCGTAAGCGACGACTGCATTTTTTTGGAGTAGTCCTGAATCTGCTCACCACCCAAAATTTCCTCGAGTTCCTCGAGGCGACTCAACCGGCTGCGAATCGTTCTGAAGTTTGTTAGTGTTCCCCCAAGCCATCTTTGGGATACGAAAGGCATTCCACATCGCTGGGCCTCGCGTTCAATCGTATCGGATGCCTGCCGTTTAGTACCGACAAACAGGATAAGGCTTCCGCTGGCAGCGACCTGCTTAAAATATTTGCGTGCACGCAGTAGGCCACGGACCGTCTCGCGCACGTCGATAATGTGAATCAGCTTCTGGCGACCGTAGATATAGGGACCCATCTTCGGGTTCCAGCGACTCGCCCGGTGTCCGAAATGAACACCTGCTTCAACCAACTGTTTGACCAAGGCATCGGCCATTTTACACGCCTCCTCTCTCCCTTGTCGTCGGCACACCGACAGGAGAAACCCCTGGGGGATTTGACTTCTGCGACGTTGGACAAGGTAGCAGTGAATCGGGCCAGGTAAAACCAAATTACAGCGCCGCGGGCCCACCTCACGACGAATCGATTATGGTAGGGGGAAGACGATTCCGGGTCAATCGGGTGGATCGAGCAGTGCCGATTCTGACACAGCCTAGCCCGACTCAGTAGGTAGTTTACCCCGGTCCCCGGTCATGATGCCACGGACAAAAAAACAAAGCATTCCATAGAGAAAACTACTGAAGAGGATCGCCGCCACCGTGATGGTCGTATAGTGATCAGCGAACAGCACCCGAACCGGGGGCAGCGTGCTTTTGGGTACCTTCCGCTTCACTGGTCCGTTACCCGTGGCCTGGATGGCCGCTGCATCCCGCCACTGCTGCCAAGAATTCTCAAGTTCGGTGTTACCAGATGATAGCTGTCGCTGCCGCACCGTATCCAAACCATAAAAAATGGCTCCAACCGTGATAAAATAACCCACTGTCCAGCATACAGTCGTTAGTGTCGGATAGCCGAATTTCATTCTTTATTCATTCCGTAACCCAGCATCCCTGGAATAAAAGATCGCGGATTTGGGGTATCAATTGCGAGATAGACCGAGCACGGTGGCTGATCGCACTTTTAAGTTGTGGTCCGAGTTCACCAAAGGTACGATGATATTCACGGATTTCAAACAACGGGTCATAGCCGAATCCATGGGTTCCTGATTCTTCGCGACGGATAACACCAAAACACTTTCCTGTTGCCTCGGCTCGGATGTTCCCTTCCGGATCGGAGAGCACAGCGTGACAGACGTAATGGGCGCGGCGGCCGTCGGTAGAGACATCCGCCATGCGCTCAAGCAGCAGCTGGTTGTTCTCCGGATCGCTCGCCTTATCCCCAGCAAATCGAGCAGAGTAGATGCCCGGTCTTCCGTCTAATGCATCGACGCAAAGACCGCTGTCTTCCCCCAAAACCCAGGCCTTGAGATGAACCGCCTGTTGACAGGCTTTTTTTGCAGCGTTTTCGTCAAAGGAGCCGCCGTCCTCGACCACATGCAACGCTTTATCACAGTCAGCCAGTGTGCATATATGAAGTGGTAGCGACTCGAGGAGTTCGACTAATTCGTGCCCCTTTTTTGCGTTATGCGTTCCGAGAATAAGCAGCGGCTCGTTTGCCATCGTTGCATTAGGGGGTACGAAGCGTGCGCTGTGCGAAATCGCTGCTGACAGATCGTTGCGGGACAGAGATCAACACCGGTTGAATATCAAAAGGTATGCCGAGTAGTGTCTCCGGAAGAATTCCGGTTTGCAAGCCGGGGTGCCGCAACTCGGGTGATGTCCCTTGGCGTTTCGCGCCGAATCGCTGTAAGAGCTCCTGAACATCCGGCGAATAGACGACCCGTCCCTCTTCGCTCACCTGCTCGGGACGGGAAAAACTTCCCACGGTGACAATACTCTGTTTGCGGTCGTGGAATTGGTAAGCTTCGTATCCTTTTGCTCGCAAAGCGATGGTTAGTCGGTGGGCTTTTATTGCACCTTTCTCTAATCGACTCGACTGCATGCCTTTGGTCTCAATTTCCTTGATGTGTTTCGGGTGAACGGCAGCCAGTCCGGTGAAGGTCGCCACTTTCACAGTGAATGCTTCGGGACAGTTGAGGAGGCTGTGTTCAATATCCTGGTTGAGTTGTGCTACGAATCGATCAACTCCCTGGGGTCGAAAATATTCTTCTGGTAACATCGGGTTGGTGGTAATAAAGGCCAGTTTCATGGCACCGCCCCCATTCGATTTGTCTTTTTTGAGAAGCTGATTGTGAACTTTTCGCAACTCGGCAAAAGATCGACTCTTTTTTTTGTCTTCATCCTCGAGTGAATTAAGAGCGAGACTTTTTATTTTTTTCAAGTCGCGCTGTGCTTTTGGATCATCGACTGAATCGTAGTTTCCAATCAGAATAGCCACTTCTTCAAACGAATTATTGAGTTGATGACGCATGCGACGCGGATTGCCGAACCGATCTACACCACGCCCGACGAATGAGTTAGAGAAATCGTATGTTTCTTGATGGAGATAAGCATCAAGCTTGTGTTTTTTTCGCAGCTCAGCGACCGTCTGAGTGGCATCTTCGATGGCGGTCGGCCCGCGGAAGGAAAGCGCCATAATCATCCAGGGGCCCTGCTCATCGCTCAGATGGTGAACTGCTGTTGCATCAACCCGCGATTGAACCTGCGATTCGTTTGGTTCCTCACGGTCTTCCGTCCAAAGACGCTCCCACCAGGTGGGAGCGGCAGCCGACTGCTCAGTTAACACGGTTCCGAACAGCAGCATGAAACAAAGGTGTTTCCAAACAGATGAAGGAAAATCAAGCATGAATCGCAATTCCCTCTGGTTTCAAGTGTCAGAAAATCGGCGGCGGGAGTCTAGCAGAGGCCCTCAATGATCCGCCAGATCGTTTTTGTTTGCTGCTGGCGCTGCTACCGACGATGAATGGCCATCTAAGCTAAACGAAATCGACTTGCTAGCTTGATAAAAGTAGCTTTACAGGAGAAGGCAGGAGAAGCGAAAAGTAGAAATATGCGCAACACCACAATTTATCTCAAAGCCAGACGCGCAGCATGCAGGAGTTGTCTGCCAGTGATTCTGTAGTGGAGGATAGCGGGCTCGAACCGCTGACCTTCTGGCTGCCAGCCAGACGCTCTCCCAACTGAGCTAATCCCCCGTTTACCCTTGGAACTTGAGCAACCGGTCTATAAGGAGCGTCCGAGCGACCTCTCGGCATTGCCAAGTTAACTTAAAAACTCTATCAACGTGAAGCGAAACTGTCAACGGAGAGCGGAACCCAAAATCCAGAAACCGGTTACGCGGAGGACAAGTAGTGTATGAAGCGATGGCTACTTTATAGCGTCAAGATTGCTCTGGCATTGGGGATTCTTATCTTCCTGTTCTGGAGAACATTTGAAAGCAATCCCGAAGTCTACTCGCAGCTGCGGAACGAATCCAAAGATTGGCTACGCCTAGTGCTTGCTTGTCTGATTCTGTTGGCTTGTAGTTTGCTTACTTTTGTTCGCTGGTATTTGCTGGTGAGGGTTTTGGGCCTCTCCTTTTCCATTTGGAATGCCATCAAGCTTGGATTTATCGGTTATTTCTTTAACTTTTTTTCTTTGGGGGTGGTCGGCGGTGATATTTTTAAGGCGGCTATTTTGGCAAAAACACATGCGGGATATCGCACTGAGGCCGTGCTCAGTGTCATCGTGGATCGTTGCATCGGATTCTATACGTTACTGCTACTAGCATCCCTAAGCATTTTGCTATGGGGCAATTTCTACTCCTCGTTTCCCGAGCAGCAGGAACCACTTGCTTGGTTGTTTGCCGCAACATTGTGTGCGTTTATTCTTGCAACCGTTAGCCTTTGTTTTTCGCAACCACTCTGGCGGGGCTGGCTCGGTCGCAAAGTCGCTTGTGTTCCCAAAATCGGCACCCTTCTTAGTCGCGTCCATGCCTCGCTTGGCACTTATTTTCGCTATAAAAAAACACTGGTATTCGCCTTGTTTTTGACGTTAGTCAGTCAGGCCGCAACCGCGTTTGCTTTCTGGCTGATCGCATCCGGCTTACCGGGAACGGCACCGAGTCCACTGCAGTTTCTGGTGATCGTTCCACTTTCACTTGTTGCGGCAGCTGTGCCGTTGCCGATGGGAGGCTTGGGTGCGTTGGAAGCTATGTTTGCTTATCTCTACCAGTTGTTATCCTTTCCACCGGCGCGAGGCTTACTCGTTGCGTTGGCCTATCGACTGACTACTATCTTCGTTGCGCTTGGTGGCGTGCCGTTCTTTCTCACCGAACGCAATGGACAACAACAGCCTGTGGTCGCCAAACGTCGGTCATCCGACTGTGTGGCCGATAAAATAGAATAAGATTGCTTCGCGCGATCGTTCATCGGGGTGGCGGGAGCAGCCGAGCTTAATACAGAGTCCTTGATCAGCTCTGCTTGGCACGATTTTTTTTCTCTTCTGCCGCACTCAGTCGAAAGTAGTTTGGAGAAAAATCCCAAAGATTTGCTGTATGACCATGTTCAAAATTTCGGGCACCGATTCGTGCGACGAATTCAGCACGCGGCATCCAACTCTCACTTGATAAAGGTTCCACCCCTGCCGGCAATAGTTCGCCCAACGTAGAAAGCAGGGGACCGGTTACCCGATCATTCGGTGTGAGACGACTAAGCCATGTTTCCGTCGCCATTAATTGCGGCTCAACGGAAACTTGCCGATGTCCAGACGCGTCAATGGAATAGCAGGCGACAAAGCATTGACCCCTGCCAGCGTCTATGACACACCAGAGCGGTTGACCGGCAGAACTGTTCTCTGCAAGCACATCCAGAGTATTAACCCCCACTATTTTGGCATCCACCGCAAATGCGAGTACCTTCGCGGTGACACATCCGATCCGCAAACCAGTGAACGAACCAGGGCCCTGCGTTACGCAAATCAAATCGAGTTCGCCTGTTGACCACCCGCATTTTGAAATTACCTGATCGATAATCACGATCAGCGATTCGGCAGTCTGCGCCTCTTGTGGTAGAGAAATCTCGCTCGGTGGGGCGGGATTAGCAGAATCCCACACGGCGACCGATCCTCTCCGACCACTCGTTTCCATAGCCAGTGTTTTCATGCAGCACACAATTCGGGGACGATCAGGGCGGATAGACTTAAAATAAGCAGTGGTACGGATGTGCCAGGTCGGGTGCGATGTTCGTTGCGTTGAACTGGAGTTTTCACTTATAGCAGGAAGCAGTCGGTCAATTCGAGCCTCCCGCCCGCAAGTTATATTTACAGTCGACCACTCTCGGGGCCTACCGGACCGCTTGACCACTTCAGTCTTGCAGCATACGATGATCGGCTGCCTCTAAATTGTTGCCTGAAAAACGGTTACATGCACTTCCCAAAACCAGCCCCACCGAGGCGTGACGCCTTGAACCACGAACACGATTCTTCCGGTCACCTTTCTTTTAAGGTACGGCATCGACTCGATCACTCGGTAGCACTCGAAAAATAGCACAGAGGTTCCCACCGCCGTGAAACGTGCATTGATCAGTGATATCCACAGCAACCTCGAGGGTCTGAAGGCAGTGCTTGAGGATATCCATCAGCAAGGGATTACCGAGATCTACTGCCTGGGAGACATCATTGGATACGGCCCTAATCCACGAGAATGCATCGATTTAATCATCGATTGCGATGCCTGTCTGTTAGGAAACCATGATCAAGGGGCCTTGTTCGATCCCGAGGGATTCAATTCCGGCGCCGAGCAGGCTATTTTTTGGACACGGGAGCAGCTAGAGGATCCTCAACAGAATGCCAAAGATAACGCCCGTCGGTGGGATTTTCTTGGGGAGTTGCCACGGAACAGGAAGGAGAATCGATGTCTTTTCGTGCACGGTTCACCACGCAACCCGCTCAATGAGTATGTGTTTCCTGAGGATATTTACAACCAACGAAAAATGGAAAAATTGTTTAGTCTCTTTGAGCACTGTTGTTTCCAGGGCCATACGCATGTGCCGGGAGTCTTCACGGAAGGCTTGCGTTTTTTCTCGCCCGACGATCTGGGCAATGAGTATTCAGTGGGTGAAGAGAAAATAATGGTCAATGTTGGCTCTGTAGGCCAACCGCGTGATGGTGATCCGCGGTCCTGCTATGTAATTCTCTCGGACGATGGATTGCAATATCGTCGCATCGAATACGATTTTGAGAAGACGATCAAAAAAATCTACGAAATTCCAGAACTCGATAACTTTCTTGGTGACCGACTTCGCGCGGGTCGCTAGCAGAGGAATGACCAGAGATGCCCCACCGATTTGCTCAGCGAGGTCATTCCTGTGGATAAGCGTTTTTTCGTTTTTCTAGCGCTCTCCATGTTTGTGCTCGTGGGGTCGCAGGCAATATTCGATCGGCTGTACCCGCCGCCGAAGCAATCGATACAAAGTTTAAAGCAGGAAAATACTGCGACTGAATCAAACGCCCTATCGAAACAAAAACCTCAGCTGCAACAGCCGCAACAAACTGTCGGGCAAAAGCCAAAAGATTCTTCGCCGGCACCGCCGAGTCCTGCGTCGCCAACTGCGGTCGCGTCGAAAACTCAGAACGGCCCGATTTCATCTGAAAATCAAGCACAGTTAGCAGGTGCGCAAACCGATTATCCGCTTCGGTACGTCGGGCTCGGTTCGCTCGACCCGGAAAGCGACTCCCGCGCGCTGGTCACGCTGAGTACCCATGGCGGGAGCATCGTCCGTTTGGAGTTAAACAGCCCGCAGTACCAGGACATCCAAGACAAACGCGGCTATCTGGGGCATCTGATTGGTCGGCCTCACTCCCAGGGCTGGGAGGTGCAGTATGTGGGTCTTGGCACGCCGGCTGAAAGAGCAGGACTTCGGGTTGGAGATGTCATCGGCGGAGCAAAACTGGCTGGTAACGATCAGGTAATCGGTCGCCTGGAGGATCTCGAAAATTTACTCACGACCTCGAAGGTTGGCGATTCACTTCAACTTGACATCATTCGTCAGGGTGAGCCTATTACATCCCTGCTTGTAACACTGACGCCCCGTCCGCTTGAGATTATGCGACCGGAGATGGGTAGCCAACCCCTGGCGGATTTCGGAACAGGGTTGCACGATCCCTTCTCGTTGCTGCTTACACTTAGTCGGATCGATGACACAGAAAAGTTGCCCGGCGAACGGTCGATCATTGGAGCGGAACTGCGGAATGTGCAGTGGAACGTAACCCACCAAGATGCCCTGGCGGTGGAATTCGAGTTGCCACTACCGGACTATGATCTGGTGCTCACCAAGCGATTTGAGTTGGCCCGCGTGCCGTTGGAAGAGCGCGACAATCCCGATTACAAGGCGTACCACTTGATGGTTGAAATCGCGGTAGAAAACCGCGGGTCAAAGGCACGCGAAATTGCCTATTTGCTTGATGGACCGACCGGGATGCCGGTGGAGGGTTGGTGGTACTCACGAAAAATCGGTAGGACTTGGAGCGGTGGAGGATTACGCGATGTGGCGGCACACTCGCTTCGAGACGGGGCCAATCTGATCGGCACGGCACAAATTGTGGAGGAAGAAACAGAAGCTGAGGAAGATCCGAGTGTCAATCTTCAACTCTCTTCCGGAGAGCCCAATCCGCTCGCCTACATTGGTGTTGAGACGCAGTACTTTGCTGCCGTTCTGATTCCGATGGCTGAAGATAATGATGAATCGCAGCAATATAAAAGTTATCGTGGCGTTGTCGTCGGAGATCGTCATCCGGACAAGGCGAAACTGTATCTCACAAATATCACTTCCCAAGTTGCAAGCGTGAATCACACGATCGGTGCAGGGAAAACGGTGCGTCAAAAATTTCAGTTTTTTACAGGACCGAAAAAACGCAGTCTGCTCGAGCAGTATGATGTGCCCGGATTTCCGCAACCAGTCAATCTTTCGGAATTGATTTATTATGGCTGGGCGATTTGGGGCCTCTTTGCCCGACCACTCACCGACGTCCTTAACTTTTTTTATGGAATTATTCCAAACTATGGTGTTGCAATTATCTTGCTCACAATTCTCGTGCGATTATGCATGTTCCCGTTGAGCCGTAAGCAAGCACTCAACGCGCAAAAAATGCAGGAACTCCAGCCAGAGATAAAAAAAATCACAGAAAAATACAAAGGAGATATGGAAAAGCGGAGCAAAGCGCTGCAGGAGCTCTATCGAAAGCATCATTACAATCCGCTAGCAGGATGTCTGCCGCTCTTTATTCAGATGCCGATTTTCATTGGCCTTTATCGGGCACTGATGACTGATGTTGCCTTGCGGCAGGCACCCCTAGTCAGCAAGGCTTTTCCTTGGGCCGACAATTTGGCAGCACCTGACATGCTGCTCAAGTGGGACCACCTAATTCCGATCCCTTTTCTCACGGCAGCAACAGGTTGGCTCGGACCATATCTCAATATTCTTCCGCTTATCACGGTGTTTCTGTTTATTCTGCAGCAGAAGTTATTCATGCCGCCACCCACGGACGAGCAATCTGCAATGCAGCAAAAAATCATGAAATACATGATGGTTTTCATGGGATTTTTATTCTTTAAAGTGCCGAGCGGACTGTGTCTCTACTTCATCGTTTCTAGTATGTGGGGAATCGGCGAGCGAAAATTTCTTCCCAAAACCAAACAAATGGACCCCTCGCTCGCGGCAGCAAAAGCGACGCCGAGTCCCGTTGCTGCGATACCTGAAAGTGGCACTGCCAAGGCGAATCCAAGCAAGGGACGAAAAAAAAGGCGTCGTAAAAAGTGAAAATGATCCGAACACTCTGCCCGCTTGTGGAAGGGTGTGGCTTTGCCTCCTGGTCCAGGCCCACTAAAATTTCTTAGCCATGCTGGGAAACAATGCCTTCTCCACCGACGATACGATTGTCGCAGCGGCAACACCTTCTGGTCCGGCAGCACTTGCCGTGGTTCGTCTCTGCGGGCCGCGAGTCCGTGAGTGTTTGGAAAAAGTTTGGCGACCCGCCGATGTTTGCGAGGCAGGCGCGGTAGTTTGGAGTGAAAGCCGTAGCCGTGCGAGGGATGTGCTCTCAAAGGTCTCTGGTCCGATTTGCATATCCGGCTGGGTTGGACTAGATGACCACGGACGGTGTGTCCCGTGCAAGCTGTATTACTGGCCCGATCACCGAAGCTTCACACGATCCCCGCTGGCAGAGATTCACTGCCTCGGATCCGATCCTGTGGTGGCTGCGCTTTTGCAGCAATTTTGTCAGCATGGTGCACGGTTAGCAGAGGGCGGTGAGTTTACGCTCCGCGCGTTTCTGGGAGGCAGAATCGATCTCACACAAGCCGAGGCGGTGCTCGGGGTGATTCAAGCAAACTCCGACCGTGAGTTTGACCGTGCCTTGAAACAACTGGCCGGCGGCCTGAGCCAACCGCTCAATAAAATCCGCGACATGTTACTCGACCTTTTGGCCGATCTGGAAGCAGGACTCGACTTTGCCGACGAGGACATTACTTTCCTAACAGGTGAGATGCTGCAGCAACACTTAGGTCGCATCTACGAGGATGCGAGACGGCTACTTGCGGATATTGGAGATCGACAAACTGTCACCGCCGTCGGTCGCATTGTACTAGTCGGCAAGCCGAACGCCGGCAAAAGCAGCCTGTTTAATGCACTAACCGGCGGTCGGGCACTGGAATCTCCCGAACCCGGCACGACCCGCGACTATCTCTCGGCGACGCTGGAGCTTGACGGGCTTCAATGTGAATTGGTCGATACTGCAGGAATTGATTGTTTTGAACCCGGCGACTCAGCTCCCGGACAGTATTCCAAAAATAAGGCGGAATCTGAAATCGAACCATCCGCGTACGCTACTACGCGACAGCAGTGGCAGCTGGCCAGCCTCCAGGTGTTTTGCCTTGACGGTACCGCACTTCCCTGCCGAGACACGTCGAGGATGATGGATTCGGTAAGGCAAGCGAATGGGCTAATCGTATTGACCAAATTTGATCAACGTGTATCAGAGCAGCAGTTGTCCACCTTGTTTCCGACCGATATACGTTGCAGCGCGCATAGCGGTATCGGTCTTGACCAACTCCGACGCGCGCTCCGTTCGCGATTTGCCGACGGATCGGTCACCGGTAATCGAGCAGTCGCTAGCACCGTCGCCCGCTGCGGTGAAAACTTGCAGGCGGTTGTTAGCGGACTGAAGCAGGCCATTGAAATGCCTGACCCCGGAAACCACCACGAATTAATTGCGGTGGAAATCCGCGCGGCCATCGATCAACTTGGACAGATGGTCGGTGCGGTTTACACCGACGACATGCTCGACCGGATTTTTTCTCGATTCTGTATCGGCAAGTAACAGCCATTTTTTGGCTGGGCTTGCGTTGCGATTTTTAGAACCGCAGGTCTACCGAACTACCGCCTGAGCCGCGGCCAACCGTGCGATCGGAACGCGGAACGGCGAGCAACTGACGTAATCAAGCCCTGCAGCGTAGCAGAAGGCGATGCTCGAGGGATCGCCCCCGTGCTCACCGCAGATGCCACATTTCAGGCCGCGGCTTTGGTGGCGCCCTTTTGCGACGCCCATCTCGACCAGCTGTCCGACGCCGGATGCATCGAGTGATTGAAACGGATCGCGCTCTAGAATTTCCTGCTTCAAATAATCGGGCAAAAATGTATTGACATCATCACGACTGTAACCAAAGGTCATTTGAGTCAGATCGTTAGTGCCGAAGCTGAAGAAATCTGCATGTTTGGCCACCTGATCGGCGGTCAATGCCGCGCGTGGAATCTCGATCATCGTGCCGATCGGGATATCCAGTTTTCCTGAGTACTTTTTCGCAGCTTTGATCTCGGTGATAGTTTTTGCAGTCAAAGCTCGTAAGGTTTCCAGTTCGGCTGCGGTCCCGATCAGAGGAATCATAATTTCAGGTCGCGCGTCCACTTTTTTCTTCTTGCAAGCAATCGTTGCCTCCACGATGGCGGTCACCTGCATTTCGAGAATCTCAGGATATGTAACTGCCAGACGACATCCCCGGTGACCAAGCATCGGATTCATTTCATGCAGTTGTTCAACACGCAATTTAATTTCTGCCGCTTTGATTCCAAGTCGCTTTGCCAATTCAGATTGGCTCTTTGCATCATGCGGAAGAAATTCATGCAGGGGCGGATCAAGCAGCCGAACCGTCACTGGATAGCCTTTCATTGCTGTGAAAATGCCAACGAAGTCTTTTCGCTGAAAGGGCAATAATTTTTTCAGAGCTTTCCGACGGCTCGCCACATCCTCTGCCAGAATCATCTCGCGCATGGCCAGAATACGGTCGCCCTCAAAAAACATGTGCTCCGTGCGACAAAGTCCGATGCCCTCTGCGCCGAACTGACGTGCCCGCTTCGCATCGCCAGGCGTATCGGCATTGGTTCGCACTCCGAGTGTGCGATATTTGTCAGACCATTTCATCAGGGTCGAAAAATCACCACTCAGCGATGGAGCACGCGTGGCAACCGAACCGGCCATTACATCCCCGGTGGAGCCATCAATCGAGACCGTATCGCGGTCGCTGAATTTGCGACCATCGACCGTAATTTGCCGTTTCTTTTCATCGATCTGTATGTCGCCCGCGCCACAGACGCATGGTTTGCCCCAGCCGCGAGCCACCACTGCGGCATGGCTGGTCATGCCCCCTGTGCTTGTAAGAATGCCGCGGGCCGCGTGCATGCCCTCTACATCCTCCGGACTGGTCTCTTTGCGGACTAGGAGAACATCCTCACCGGCCGTCGTTCGCTCGGTCGCCTCTTCGGCCGTAAACGCGAGCTTGCCGACTGCCGCACCCGGCGACGCTGGTAAGCCGCAGGTGAGTACATCCCGAGCGGCCTGAGGATCAAATGAGGGAAGCAGTAACTGATTCAAATCACCGGCTGGCACTCGGAGCAAAGCGGTCTTTTGATTGATGAGTTTTTCTTTCACTAGATCGCAGGCAATTTTGACGGCAGCCGCGCCAGTACGCTTCCCATTGCGAGTCTGCAGAATGTAGAGTTTGCCGGTCTCAATCGTGAATTCGATGTCCTGTACGTCGCGATAGTGCCGCTCCAGTTTGGTTTTTATCTGCATCAACTGCTTGTGGACCTTTGGCATCCACTTTTTCATTTCAGCCACCGGTTGGGGTGTCCGGATTCCGGCGACCACATCTTCACCTTGTGCGTTAATAAGAAACTCGCCATAAAACTGATTCTTGCCTGTTGACGGGTCACGTGTGAAAGCGACACCCGTGCCGCTGCTGTCGCCCATATTACCGAACACCATGGTCTGCACATTAACACCCGTCCCCATGAGGCCAGTGATTTCTTCAACCTGGCGATAGGCAATTGCTCGCGGGGCATTCCAGCTGTCGAACACCGCGCGAATTGCTTTCTCAAGTTGTTTGAACGGATTCTGAGGGAATTCTTCCCTCGTTTGCTTCTTGTAGACTTTTTTGTAAGCATCGACCAACTGCGACAGCCCGTCCTCCCCCAGTTCGGTGTCTTCCACCACGCCGAATTTTTTCTTGATGCGATCAAACTCCGACTCGAAGTGATGGTGATCCACCCCCATTACAACGTCACCGAACATATTGATTAATCGTCGATAGGCATCAAGGGCAAACCTTCGGTTACCAGAGAGAGCAGCCAATCCCTCGCAGGCTTTATCGTTGAGGCCCAGATTCAGCACCGTATCCATCATTCCGGGCATACTGACGGCCGCGCCCGACCGGACCGAAACGAGAAGCGGATTTTTGTCCGAGCCGAATCGCTTGCCGGTCTCTTTCTCGAGCAAAGCAACACTTTTTTTGATCGCTTCGAGCGTGCCTGTGGGAAACTTTTGTCCGGCCGAGTTGTAGTCGGCGCACGTTTCGGTCGTGATAGTGAATCCGGGTGGTACCGGTAGACCAATGCTTGTCATTTCGGCCAAATTCGCGCCTTTTCCTCCGAGCAACTCGCGCATTTCTTTGCGACCCTCGGTGCGGAGTCCGCCAAAATAAAAGACGCGTTTTTTCGGTCGGTTTTTTTTGACGGTTCTTCGCTTGGCCATAAGTTAAATCCTCTACCGGTTGCGTGTTTGAGATTGGCGTATTGCAGCTCGCTTCGAGGGGCAAGAATGGGCCGGTACTGGCCTACCCCTATCGCTGCAACTGCTTGCCTCATGTTGACTTCGGGCAAGAGGGCGTAATTTAGTGTGCCTAAATAGACGAGTCAAGATGCGTTTTACAGGTAACTTTTGTTAAGAAACTTCCGATTCCCTCTCATATCTGACTTTCGGCCGCTATAAAGAGGGCACTTACCATATTCCGATCCTCCTTTCGTTCGCCGTGCTAGGCTGAGATCACACTGATGGACCGCGAACTTTCCGCAAATGATTACCCGGCCCAAATTGTCCGTCTGGTCGATCCAAAGTTGGATGCGACGGCAGCCTTAGATTATCTCGAATCGTTTGATTTCGAGACTGCAGTTGCCCCTCAAGCAGTTGTCGATGTCGAAATGGGTCGGGCCTGTGTGAGCGGTCTCTGGCTGAAGCACGATTTCCTTGATCGCTCGCACGACATTAGTCAAAGCATAGTGTCAGTCACGGGAAGTTTCTGGCACGGCATCATGCACCGCAGGGAAGGCGACTTCGGAAATGCGAAATACTGGTTTCGCAAGGTTGGTGACCATCCGATTTTTCCTAAAATTGCCGCTGCAGCACATACGATCGATCCGAACCAGTTTGTCGATTCGCGACGGTGGGATCCTTATGGCTTTGTGGATCGCTGTGCTGACGCTGCCGATCAAGAAGTACCGGATGCTCTGCTTAATGAAATTGCTAATGCAGAGTGGGATCTTCTGTTTGCCTACTGCTTCCAGAAAGCGATCGGTAACGCATAGCACGCAATCAGATCATGGCACTTTCAAATTGGTTGCAAAATGCCTGAAAAAATGCATGCAAAAAACTGGCGTGAGAAGATAGCGATTCGGTCAGCGGCTTTGATGTGTGCGCCCAGCGGATTCGGCTATGACAAAGCTCGTCAGGAAGCGATCCGACTACTCGGCTGCGGGGCGATTGCACCATCCCAATTGCCAACAAAAAAAGAGATCCGTGAAAAGATTGGGCTGCTCTCTGGGCATCAACAGACGCTTCTGCGGCGATGCCTGTTGGACCAGTTTTTGGCGGCAATGCAACATTTTGAGACTGAGTCACCTCAAGTGGATGCAGCGTGGCTGACAGCGGAAATTCTTCCCGACACACAATATGTTATCCAGATTCGCGGTGAAGCCGAGCACAAAGCGAGCGCAACGGTGCCAGTTGAAACTGACGGCATTTTTCTTCTGGTAGTGCGTCGATCTTCGGCAGGCGATGCAATTTTTAACAGGCCGCATTTGGGGATTGCGGAGCTCAGAACGGAAATTGAACGACTCGATCTTGCTTTGGAGGCAAGTGTGCCCGCGACGACATCCGTTCCAGCAGATCGCTTTGCGCACTTTGCCGCGTTGTTATTTCCGCTGGAAGTGGTAATGCTTTCGCCGACGCGACATCCGGAGGGGGATGCACTCTATCACAGTCTGCAGGTCTTTCAGCAGGGACAACAATTCCGTGATTACGACGAAGAATTTCTGCTCGCGGCGCTTTTACATGATGTCGGGAAGGGTATCGATCCGGAAAATCATGTCGTGGCGGGACTGGCAGCTCTCGAGACCCATATCAGTCAACGTACTGCAGATTTGATAGAACTGCATCACGAGGCGCACCGATATCGTGACGGGACGCTCGGTATGCGGGCACGCCGCAGGCTCGAATTGCATCCGGATTTTGAAGACCTGTTGCTGCTTGCCGAGTGCGACGTGAAAGGAAGAGTGTGTGGTGTCAGAGTCCCTGAAGTGGAGCAGGCACTCGAGCAAATCCGTGAACTGAGCGAAAAATGCGCAGAATTTGACTAATTTTTGAGGTCGCAGAATGCTTGTACAGCAGTTGTCACGTGTGCTCTCCGAACCCCCAACCATTCTGCCCTGCGTTGGCATTAACGTGCGGCATTATAAAGATGACGGCGATGTGGAGAGATGGGTTGAGTTGATTAACCTTGCGTTCCGCAATGGTAAGCCGGCCATGCGTTGCTGGACCGAACCTGATTTCCGACAGCGGATAATGGCGCACCCGGATTGGACCCCCTGGAACTTATTCTTGGCCCACAACAAGCATCATCAGTTGGTCGGTTCCGTGTCGCTTGTCTTCCGCCAAAGCCCGGATGGTCCACATCCCGCGCTGCATCTGCTGGCAGTCCGGCCGGACGCAAGACGACTGGGAATCGCCCGCATGCTGGTGGCAATGTTGGAGTCCGCCGCCTGGCAACGGGGCTATCGCGAAATTGTGCTTGAGACGCATGCAGGGTGGAAGGAGGCAGCTCAATTTTATGCTGCTGTAGGATACCAATTGAGGGCACCTACCATGTGACGTGTCGACCCTCGATGCGGACCTGGCCAGTATCGAGTAGGCGAATCGCCTCAGGATAAGCCTCACACTCGGCGGCAAATACGCGTGATGCAAGCGTCTCGGGGGAATCATTCACCTCAACCGGCACGACACGTTGCAAAAAGATAGGGCCATGGTCGTATTGGTTGTCGACAAAATGAACCGTGCAGCCACTCACCTTGGCACCGTAGGATAACACCGCCTCGTGAACCCTCCGACCGTAAAATCCTTGACCACAAAACGAGGGGATCAAAGCAGGGTGAATATTGAGCACCCGGTGTGTGAAGTCGTCGGGAATCAGCACATGACGCATGAAACCGGCCATCAACACGTAATCAACTTCTGCCTCACGACATGGGCTAAACATTGCATCGCTGTAGGTATCAGCCTCTGGGAAATCTTTACGGCACACGTTGTGGTGTGAGATTCCGGCTTGCTCTGCAAACCTGAGGCCTGCCGCCGAGGGGTTGCTTGAAATCACGCGTTTGAACGTGACGTCGAGTCGGCCTGCATCACGTTGCTGAATTAAATTGCGCAGCGTTGTGCCACCGCCGGATATAAAAACCGCAATCTTCATCAATGGATAACCTCGACAAAGAGTTGAAGCGGTTGCTCCCCGACAACCGTCTCTAGGCTCGTGCTTCTCGGCAGTTGATCGAACACGAGGCTTTGACTCAGAGTTTCTGAGAGTAGATAGTCTTGATGTTCATCAACAGCAGACCGGAGAGTATCGGAAGTGGTTAGGATGCCCAAACGGATGCGATCGGTGAAGGCGCAATCGAGTTCCTTTCTCTGATCTTGGATCACCCGCACCAGATCGCGTACCAAACCCTCCCGCACCAATGCGTCGGTCAGTTCGGTCGAAAGCACTACCACACAATGTTTCCCTTGTGCAGCTGCCCACCCTTCTTTTGCCTGTAGGCGGACCTGCAAATCTGCGCGTGTCAGCCCAATCGACGCATCCTCCACTTTCACATTTACTTCATTTTCGGCCGAGAGTTGCGCTAAAAGTTGGCCGCCGTTAGCCTGCTGCAGCGCCTTTTTTAAGCCCGGCATCTTCGGGCCGATCTTGGGACCCAGGCGTTTGAAATCAGGCTGGATCTGATACGTGATGTAATCGGTTGCATCTTGCTTGAACCGAACTTCTTTTACATTGAGCTCAGTTTTTATAAGTTCAGCGTGGGACTCGAGCCAGCCACGGTGTGTCTCATCGGCTAAAACGACGTCCACCCGCGATAGCGGTTGGCGTACCTTCAGTTTGGCGTCCATCCGGGCACTGCGGCCGAGCGAGGTGATCTCGCGTAGCAGTGCCATTTGCGCGAGCAACATCTCCTCAACATCTGCATCTTCGCTGGTAGGATAATCGCATAGGTGAACGCTTTCAGCAACCTTTTTGCCAAACGGTTGGGCAAGGTTTCGCCACATCGACTCTGCGAGAAAGGGAATGAATGGGGCCACCAGTTTGCACGTGGTAATCAGACATTCATACAGTGTCCAATATGCATCGATTTTATCCGTCGATTGCGTCTCTCCGCTCCAGAATCGGTCACGCGATCGACGGACATACCAATTGCTGAGCGCGTCCACAAAAGCGGTCAAATGCCCGCACGCCTCGTAGTTTTCGTACCGATCCATGGCCAGCGTAACCTCTTTGGTCGTACGCTTCAGTTGGCTTAGAATCCACCGGTCGAGTTCACTCCGTGCAGCCATGGGGCGGTACGTTGGTGCGTGTTGTAACGTGCTGGTGGTCAGCGAGGCGTTGAACGCGTCGGCAGATAGTGAGGGGAAATTCTCTGCGGGCTCAAACCCGTCAATGTTTGCATAGATCACGAAAAAACTGTAGACGTTCCAGAGCCGGAGTAAAAATTCGGGAATGCTTTCGCGTATCGATTGCTCGTTGTACCGGATCGAAGTCCAGGGTGGTTGGTTGGCGAAAAAGTACCATCGCAGGGCATCAGCCCCATATTTATCGAAAATTTCACCCGGCTCCCGGTAGTTCCGTTTGCTTTTCGACATCTTGCCACCATCTTCTCCAAGCATCAGTCCGAGCACGATGCAGTTGCGAAACGGATGGGGTAACGGATGTTCCAGTCCAAGTTCTTTAGTAGCCTCTTGGCCCTCGCTCTCGAAGAGCAATGTGCTTATGGCAAGCAGGCTGTAAAACCAGCCGCGCGTCTGGTCGAGCGCTTCACTGATGAAATCAGCTGGAAATTGATCAGCAAAATCCTCTACTCCATGTTGGGGAAAGCCCCATTGGGCAAACGGCATTGCTCCGGAGTCGTACCAACAATCGATCACCTCCGGAACGCGATGCATCCGCGCACCCTGAGCAAAAGGCGACTGGTAGGTAATTGCATCGATATAAGGTTTGTGAACACAAAGGTCCTCAGGTAACTCGGGATTTGCCTCTCTCGCCCTTTCCCAGACCTCGAAACCACAGACCCCTGGTTTCTGTTGGAGTTCCCCGTAGCTTGCAATCGCCTCCTGCTTTCCCGTTTCGGTGCATTCCCAGATCGGTAGCGGAGTTCCCCAGTAGCGTTCGCGACTCAACGCCCAGTCTACATTGGACTCTAGGAATTTCCCCATCCGACCGTCTTGAATATGACCGGGTAACCATTGGATCGCTCGATTATTTTCAAGCATCGATTCTTTGCAGGATGTTGTGCGGATAAACCAGCTTTCGCGAGGGTATTGAATGAGTGGGTCCTGGTCCGCCCGCCAACAGAACGGGTAGTCGTGTAAGTATTGGGACTGATGCACCAAGAGTTTCCGCGTTTTTAGATCGCGTAAAATATCCTTGTCACAATCTTTTACCCACCGCCGACGGACAAATTCGGGGGCATTATCGGTAAACTTCCCATCCGGACCCACGCAATGAATTAGCGGTACCCCTGATTCACCGACGGACTCCCGCTCCCGCTGCAGAACCTGATAATCATCTTCACCGAAAGCGGGGGCGATATGGACTAACCCTGTGCCGCTATCTGTGGTGACAAAATCAGCGGGGATCACTCTCCAAGATGAAGCACCCCCAGCGACCTGCAAATCGTCATAAGGGGGCTGATATCGCAGTCCCACCAGAGCGCTACCCGGTGTCACAGATTCGATGGTCCAAGCACACTTAAACTGCTCGCTTAGGCAGTCAACCAGGTCGCGTGCGACGATTAGTTTTTCTTTGCCGGGCTCTTCACGGACCACCGCATATTCAATCTCGGGGTGCACGGCCGCAAATTGGTTGCTCGGCAATGTCCAGGGCGTTGTTGTCCAGACAAGTAATGCCGTGTCAGAGTATGCATCCTCGAGCAGTGGTAATTTTAAAAAGGCACTCGGATCAGCCACCTCACGGTATCCCTGTCCGACTTCTCCGGAGGATAGCGCGGTTCCACCTTGCGCCCACCACCACACAATCTTATGCCCCTGGTAAAGCATGCCCCGATCAAAGAGTTGCTTCAGACTCCACCAAACGCTCTCCACGTAGGACTGGTGATAGGTGACATATGCCTTTTTCAGGTCGACCCAGAATCCCAGTCGCTCAGTCAGTCGTTCCCATTGCTGCATGTACTGCCAGACTGATGCCTGGCACTTCTGAATAAAGGGTTCTACTCCGAAGGCTTCGATTTCCTCCTTCGAATGAATCCCAATTTCCTTACAGACCTCGACCTCGACCGGCAGACCGTGGGTATCCCAACCCGCTTTGCGTTCACAAAGATAGCCTCGCATCGTGCGGTAGCGAGGGAACAGATCTTTGATGGCCCGCGTGAGACAATGCCCGGGATGTGGCATCCCGTTGGCTGTGGGTGGCCCTTCAAAAAATACAAAACGCTCCGCACCGTCGCGAGCCGCGAGCGACTTGTGATAGATGTTTTCAGAATTCCAGAAGCGACCAATCTCTTGCTCGAGTGCAGGAAAATCCGCTGATCCTTCCACGGGGTCAAACATGGTGCTTCCGGTGGGAACGACCGAACGGTCTCACTGCATTGTAGGAAAGATTACTCGTCGTCAAATTCGACATCCTCTTCTTCCTCTCCGTCCGCATCTTTATTGGCGAACGGGTCAATTGTATCATCGAAGTCGCCGTAGCCGTCGTCCTCTTCTTCTTCGAAATCGTCATCGAAATCGTCATCAAAATCTTCTTCGTCAAACTCTTCCTCCACGTTCTCGTCCTCTGAACTCAAGTCGCACCAACTACCATTGGCAGCTGCAATACAATGTGGAATCGTTTCCCGCTTCCGGCTTTTGTCTACTACAGTGGGGCCAGATGAGTTGGGTGTTTCCAAGGTAATCTGCATACCTGTCTCCCGATAAGTAATGAATCAACAGATCGATTGAAAATGAAAAAAGGGGACCGCTTCACCTTTGAGCTCGTTTGTCGCACGATAGCGACCTGTTCTCTCGCCGTGTGAAAAAGTCTCCAGCGACGTCGACTTCACATGCGGAACAAAATAGTTTGTAGCCCCTGCAGAATTTGTCAAGCAATCCCCCAAGCAGATTCCCAAAAAGTGGTCCCTCGGAACGGCCCCAAACGACCTAGCGAGCAGTCTTCACGGTCAAACAAGGCCCACGGGAGGAGTATCAAATCCGTGGAACTAGCTAATTTCTTTCGTTTTATCGAAAGTCGTGGCACCCGACTTAACCTCGGCCATTCCCGCTTTTTTCCGGTCTTGTGACACTGAAAAATGCGGTGGGAGTGCCGTGCCCGGGCTTGTAGCAACCGCTTGCGTTGTCTGGCTGAATTTGCGCGTCAACAGGCTGGCGGTCCATTTTTGGACTTCAGGATTTTCAGGGTCTATGGCACGCCACTGCTCTAAGGTTTCCTGCGCCGCGCCAAAATGCTCAAGTGCGGCGTGGGTGAGCAAGAGCCAACGCAGGCAGATAACATCACGGCAACCGGCATCAAACGCGGTTTGGAGATAGGCTTCGGCATTGGCCCAGTTCTGTGACTCGGCCAGACATGCTCCTCGGACCGCGTTCGCAAACGCGTCTCGGTGCGGCCATTGGTCCGGGAGACGTCCTACCTGTTCGACGGCCTCTTTTCTTCGACCGTGGCGAACGTGCAGATCAATCAATTGATGACGTATCCGGAACGACGTCGGTTGTTCGATCAATGCATCCTCCAGCATTTCGCGGGCTTCATCCGACCGATCCTCCAGTTCCAGACTGATGCCGAGACAGACCGTTGCAAATGCGGCGATTTCTGCAAGATGCCAACTGGCCGGATGGACTTTACCGTATCGAACGGCAGTTTGGTATGCCCGCGTGGCCAAGTCAATCCGCTGTTGACAATGAAGATAGTGGCCCATTGTGCAAAGCAACTGAACGTCTACCGGGAATTTTTTTAAAGCCTCCATGCAGAGATTCAGCTGCTCATCTTTTTGGTTTGGATCATGGTCCATCGCCCTCAGCGCACCATAGTAGGCTTCGAGCAACTCCGCAGACCCCTCCGCGGCAAACTGCCGGGCCTGGTTGAATGCCTGCTCTGCCGTTTCCCATTCGCCAAGGTCAGCCAATGCCTCACCACGGGCAAGCCAAAGAGACGGTTCTGTCGTGGTCTCGGTAAGAATCTGTTCGCAGATACGCAGATTTCGTCGCGCTGTCTTTAACCTGGATTCTGCCGCTCTTCCATCGGGTGTTTGCATAATCGCGATATTGAGCTGCTCACTTTCCAATCGGCACGCAGCGATTGATGCTTCCAATGATTCGCGAACCGGACCGGTAAAGTGAAGACCTTTACCATTGGGGAGCAGTCGGTGCTGCGCAATCTGTAAAACCGATTGTTGCCCCTGATGATTGTGCTCGGCTGTGCGAAGCATCAAGCGATAGACATGACTCGGGTCCGCCCCCGTATCGATAAAATTTTTGATTTGCTCCGCCGTCTCGGCAGTGAGTATCTCTCCCGCATCTAACCACAACAGCCAGTCTCCGGTGGCCGATTCCAGGCAAGCGTTACGAGCAGAAGCAATGTCATGCTGCCAGGGAATGTGCAGCGTTTTTGCGATTGATCGATGTTCATTTTCCGGAGCGGCCGAGGTGCTTTGGGGAAAATAAACAATGCCGACAACGATTTCATCGGCAAATGATTCAACACACTCAATCGATGCTGTAAGATCTAATTGCTCGTCTAGGGCTAGGATTACTACCGAGATGCGTGATCGGTTTTCAGGTGCCTGCTGCATAGCAGCCTCCGTGCTGTTTGCGAGGGTAGGGCGTCGCTGCCCACGTCCGAAGTGTAGCGGTCGAAACCGGTGAGGAACAGATCAGTGAAACCCTAAAAAAAACGGGAATCAGGTCCGGTAGTCCGCGTTTAGCCGGACATATTCGCTCGTTAGGTCGGTGGTCCAGAAACGGGCGTTGCCATTGCCCTCTGTGAAACTCAAATCGATGGTCACTTCTTTTTCCGAACGAATCGACGCGGAGATTTCTGACTCCGCAAAATCGGTGGGCCGCAACGCGGCAAATAACAGGTGCCCGTTGATCCGTAGTTCGAGGCCTGCTGGATCAAAGGGGACATCTGCATATCCGGCAGCCGAGACAATTCGTCCCCAGTTCGGATCGGCCCCGGCGATCGCTGTCTTAACAAGCGGGCTGTTGGCGATGGTGTGAGCAATCTGCCGTGCATCGTCGCATGTATGGCAGCCACGAATATTAATTGTAATCAGGTGAGTTGCACCCTCCCCGTCCGCGGGGATACTGCGGGCCAACGCGTTACACGCGTCACTCAATAGTTCCCCAAATGCAGCTTCGGTCTCCGCGGTTACCGTGGCGACAGATGCACCACTCGCTACCAGCAAGACCGTATCGTTGGTACTCGTGTGACCATCGACGTGAATGCAATGGAAGCTCTCTTCAACGGCTGCTGCAAGCAAACGCTGCGCGGTGGTCGGATGGATCCGGACATCGGTCAAGATAATGCCGAGCATCGTTGCCATTTTAGGACCGATCATTGCCGCACCTTTTGCCATGCCAAAAAGTGAAGCTTCCCTCCACACACGGTGAACGATTTTAGTACAGCTATCGGTCGTCAATATCCCACGTGCAGCGGAGTGGATAGCATCGTCGTCCTTTCCTAGCGCATTGGCAACCGCCTTGATGCCTGATCGGATCCTCTCCATCGGTAGAAAACTACCGATCACGCCGGTCGACAAGACAAGGACCGATTCGGGCTCAACACCACAAGTGGCAGCTACATCGCTGCACATAGCGTTCGCATCTTTAATACCCCGCTGACCGGTACAGGCGTTAGCATTGCCCGAATTAATGACTACTGCGCGGATTCCGGCACTCGGGGTACGATTACGGTCGAGCAGCACCGGTGCAGCGGCAAATTTATTTTTGGTGTACATCCCCGCTGCCGTTGCGGGCCGATCGCTCAGCACGAGCGTTAAATCTTCTTTTGCCGGATTTTTTTTTACTCCGCAATGCACTCCTGCTAGCGAGAAACCGCTTGGCAAATGGTCTGCTTTAGGTGTTGAGGCGGTGTCAGTCATGCGATTTTTTTTCGAGGTTGGCTCAGCAAGCCTCGTGCTTGATGGGCTACAGACCCATGGTTTCGGGTAAGCCGTGCATCAAATTGAAGTTCTGAACTGCCGCACCGGCCGCGCCTTTGATCAAATTATCGAGACAGCTGATCGTCAAAATATGGCCTTTTACTACGCGGAGAGTAATGTCACAAAAATTGGTGTTTGCCGCATCTTTCGTGGCGGGAAGATGTTTCACAACACGGACAAAGGGATGGGGCTCATAGAAGGTTCTATACAAGTCAAATAAATCTGCTTCACCCATCGAACTCAGTCGGCGACTGTACGTCGTCGTCAGAATACCCCGGTCCATCGGTATCAGATGTGGCGTGAAGATCACCCCCACCGGCTGATCGCTTTTTTTCGACAGCACCAACTCAATTTCGGGCGTATGGCGGTGCCGCCCGATGTTGTAGGCGGACAGGCTCTCATTGCATTCCGGGTAATGTGTTGTCAGTTTCGGGCTTCTGCCGGCACCAGAAATACCACTTTTGGAGTCAATGATGATTTCTTCGACATCAATTACTCCGGAGTCAACCAGCGGCGCAAGACCCAGGATTGCAGAAGTAGGATAACAGCCGGGATTGGCAACTATTTGGGCGGTGCGGATGTTGTCTCGGAACAGTTCCGGAAGGCCGTACACCACACTGGGTAACCGCTGCGGATCCGGGTGCTGCTGCCCATACCATTCAGCATACGTGTCCGGATCGTCCAAGCGATAGTCGGCCGAAAAATCGATGAGTCGCAGCCCCGTTTCCAATAGCGGGCCGGCCACTGAGGCTGTTAAGCCGTGTGGCAAACAACTGAAAACGCAATCTACCCGCTCAGCGATTTGCTTCGGCGTCAGGTGTTGGATGCCTAGATCAACACGTTCCGTAAGCGAGGGGTGTACCGCCGAGAGCGGGACGCCTTCCTGTTGACGGCTGGTGGCAACACTGATTTCGACCTCAGGATGTCTTAGCAATAGTTTGATCAGTTCCAGGGCCGTGTATCCGGAGGCCCCCAAAATTGCCACCCGCTTCATTTGCACTTCCCTTTAAACCGTTGGATGCCCGTCTCCTGTGCTACCCAGTCTGCAATATAACGATCCCGAGAGCTGTTTGCCAACAGAGAGAGTCTCGGCGTAACAGCATGTGCTGAGTCCTGAACGAGTCGCTTTTCAGATTCGCTGCTAAAGATTTCGCAAATATTCGATCGCTTGACCGATTTCGAAGTGGGGATCGGCGGACTCCCGGCGTTCGATAGTAATCGTTCCCCGATAATCCTGTTCTTCTAATCCTCCGAGCAGCGCCGGCGGATCGATCGAACCTCGTCCTAATGCTACCTCGCTACCGCGATTTCCCGTTCCTTGACGGACTGCATCGCGAGCGCGGACGTAGTGAATCAAGGACCCGAGTTTGCCGATCGACTCTCGAGGATCGAATCCGCTGAGGATGAGGTTGCCCGGATTGAAGGCAACAGCAATCGATCCTGTCGAAATCAATCGAATCAATTCTCCCAAGCGATCCACCGGTTCGTTGCCGGTCTCTGCAGCCAGTATCGCGCCTTGTCTATCTCCGAATTGCCCGAGTTCTCCGAGCACGTCTTGAAGACAATTCCATCGTTTCCGTGCCTCGTCGTCTTCCTCGACCTCATTGAGGCTAGGCAGTTGCCCAATGCAATTGACTACGATGGGTGCACCCAAAGCAGCAGCCAGTTGCATTGCGTTTTTGGTGCCTGCGATTCGGGCATCAAGTCTTTCCAACGAGTCGTAGCCCTGCCGTGTTGGGAAGGCGAGTGCTGCTATCTTTAAATTCAAATCACCGAGCATCTTTCGGAACTGGCGAATCGCAGTCTGAGATTGCACCTCTGATCGCAGCTCAGAGCGTGCATCGATTTCCACTGCATCAGCGCCCATTTTTGCGGCGGCAATCAAGCCATTTTTAAGAGGCCGACCGAGGCTGACGGTCTGCACCCCAACTTGGAGTGTAAGCATCGTGTCGTTGCGGATCAGTTTCGGGAGGCATAGCGAACGGGCCATAGTGTACCATCGTCACGTGGCGATCATAGTCACAACGCATCAAACACTGCCTTTTTCGTACATCTTTTCGAGACCTCTTACACGATGACGGCACAACTGGTGACGTAATGCAAACTTTGATGACGGTAAGGATCTGCTGGTTTACCCCTTCCCAGTGAGTTACAGGTCGGGTACAAGGCGGGAAGATCTGTGTCCTGTGTATAGGCACGCAAAGCATGCAGAGGGATCGTGGCAGTGCAACGACTTGGAATTATCTGTGATCACTTGGAGTCTCTTGCGCCTGCACGATTGTCAGCCGAATGGGACAATGTTGGTTTACTAGTCGGAGATCGGGAGGCAGAAATAGCGCGGATCATGACCTGCCTGACCATCACAAATGACACTGTGAAGGAGGCTGTGAAGCAGCAGGCAGATTTGATTGTCGTCCACCATCCGCTTCCTTTCCAGCCACTCAGCCGACTTACAAATGACACCCCTGAAGGCCGGTATCTACTAGAATTGGTGGCTGCTCGGATCCACATTTTTAGTCCACACACGGCGTGGGATTCTGCGGCCGGAGGAATCAATCAAAAATTGGCGGAGGGGATCGAATTATCGGATATTACCCCTCTTCTGCCAGACAAAATTGATCCGGGCGTTGGTGAGGGCCGCTCCGGCGCGCTCGCCCGCGGTGGGCAGGTGACTGACGTTGCCAATCGCGTCAAGGAATTTTTAAAAATCCCCAGACTGCGAGTGGTGGGTGACCCGCAGCAGGAAATTAATCGCGTTGCGGTCGGTTGCGGTAGCGCTGCCACTTTTCTTAAAGCGGCAAAAGATTGCGATTGCCAAATGTTGCTGACCGGTGAAGCAAGCTTCCACCATTGCCTCGCCGCCGAGGCATCCGGGATTGTTCTGTTGTTGGCCGGGCATTTTGCCAGCGAGCGATTTTCGATGCAAATATTGGCCGATTCATTGGCGATGCAATTTACGGAACTTGAAGTCTGGTGTAGTGAGATGGAACGAGATCCTATTCAGCTGGTGTGACGATTGCTGAAGCTTGAGGGAAAATGACTTAAGGGCCGGTGCAATGTTTCAAAAATGGCAATCGATCACCCTCTGGAAGCGGGTACTAATTGGCCTGTTTGTTGGCCTTGCAATCGGGCTAACCATGCGGTGGATCTTGGGAATTGACACGGCCAAGGCAGTGGCTGATACCGCAGTAAAACCTTTTGGAGATGTGTTTGTCCGCTTGATCAAGATGCTGGTCATTCCATTGATTTCCACCACGCTCGTTGCTGGCGTGACGGCGATGGGCGACCCAAAAAAGTTGGGAAGTTTGGGCGCGCGAACCATGGGTATGTATCTGGTTACGACCTTTTTTGCCGTCAGTCTTGGTCTATTAGTCGGCACAGTCTTACATCCCGGGACAGGTGTCGATTACGAAACGGCCGGTGCTGAGGCGATTGACAGTGTGCGTGGCAAGATCGAAACGGCTGACGCCGCCGGCGGAATTGTCGAGCGATTGTTACAAATTATTCCGACCAACCCGATCGAATCATTAGCAAGAGGCGCGGTGCTACCCACGATTTTTTTTGCCATCCTGATCGGTGTCGGTATTCTTGTGGCTGGAGCGGCGGGCGATCCGGTCAAAAACTTTTTTGAAGCGGCGTCTGAGGTTGTCATGCGGGTCACGGTGCTGGTTATGGAATTGGCGCCGTACGGTGTACTTGCGCTCATGACCTGGGTGATGGCCACGCAAGGAATTGAAATTTTATGGAACATGGGAAAACTGGCTGCCGCGCTGTACCTTGCTTGCGGCTTGCAGATTGTTTTTGTTTACGGATTTCTCATGATCGGATGCCTATTGAAACTTCCCGTCAAACAATATTTGCGTGGGATTGCCGACGCGCAAGGCGTTGCGTTTTCGACAGCCTCATCCAATGCTACGTTGCCGGTAAGCATCTCTTGCGCAGAGAACAATCTCGGAGTTGACAAATCAGTTGCCGGATCGGTCCTTCCGCTCGGGGCGACGATTAACATGGATGGCACAGCAATCTACCTCGGGCTCGTCGCGTTGTTTGCGGGTCAAGCAATCGGCATCGAGTTGACCGCGATGCATTATGCTATGGTTGCCCTGACCGCAACGCTGGTCTCAATCGGCGCTGCCGGCATCCCCTCCGCTGGTTTGCTGTTGGCAGCAACGGTCCTGGAGGTAATCGGGATCGGGCCTGATCAATCAGTGTTGGTGATCGCCTTTATTTTTCCGTTTGATCGGTTGCTCGATATGATGCGAACCGTAACAAATATTTCGGGAGACGCGGCCGTTGCATGTATAGTGGCCAAGTGGGATGGAAATCTGGATGAGGAAGTCTTCCGCAGGGATACCGAAGTGTAGATGAATACTAGGTTAGAGCGGCTACCATTTCACTCTTTAATCAATTCGTGAACGGTGCCGCCCGAGGGGATCATCGGTAAAACGTGCGCCTGGTAGGGGACGGCGACATCCAGTAGATAGGGCCCTTTAGCATCGATCATTTCACGGATAGCTCCTGCTAGATCTGCTTTCTGTTCGACCGTCGTTGCGCTCCAACCGTACCCCCGCGCGATCGCGACAAAGTTGGGGTAGCGCTCCGCGGCAAAAGGCCCACTCCCGGCACCGATCGCTTCAGCATGGTCGATTGGTCCCAAGTACGTGTGAGCTCGGTTTCCGTCCATGAACCGGTCCTCCCATTGCACGACCATTCCCAAGTGTTGATTGTTGAGCAGCAGTACTTTGACAGGCAGATTTTCACAGTGGCACGTTGCCATTTCCTGGATGTTCATTTGAAAACTACCATCCCCGTCAATGTCAACGACCAATTTGTCGGGGCACGCCGCTTGGGCACCCATTGCAGCGGGAAGTCCAAAACCCATCGTGCCTAGCCCGGAGCTGGAAAGCCAAGTTCGAGGACGCGAAAAATTATAAAACTGCGCCGCCCACATTTGATGTTGGCCGACACCCACCGTGATGATCGTCTCACGGTCTTGCGTGGCCCGAGACAGTTCCGAAATTGCATGCTGCTGGAGGATACCATCAAACTCCGTATCGTAGTGGAACGGGTCGTTCCGCTTGAGTCGCTCACATTCTGCGAGCCACGCGGAATGATCTTCCGGTGTTTGAACTATTTTGTTCAGTTCTTCGATCGCATAGCGGGCATCGCTTACAATCGGAACGTGGGCGACCTTATTCTTATTTAGCTCTGCAGCATCAATATCAATGTGAATGATTTTGGCCCGGGGCGCAAATTCTGATAGTTTCCCGGTCACACGGTCATCAAAACGCACGCCGACGGCGAGAATCAGATCCGCTTGATGCACCGCCAAATTCGCGTAGACGCTGCCATGCATTCCCAGCATATCAAGTGAGAGGGGATGGTCTTGAGGCACCGCACCGAGTCCCATCAGTGTCATCGTCACGGGTATCTGTGTCTTATCGATCAATGCTCTCAAAGCATCGCTGGCCTCCGAGGCGATGATGCCCCCGCCCACGTAAAGCACCGGTCGTTTGGCTATTTTGATTGCTGCTGCGACCTGGCGAATCTGCTCCGGACACGCCTTGTCGGGTTTGCCGAGCCGATAACCGGGTAGATTCATTGGCACGTCCCAATCCGGTTCCACCATGGCGAGTTGGATATTTTTTGGAACATCGACCAAGACGGGTCCTGGTCGGCCCGTGTTAGCAATATGAAACGCTTCCCGCATGACGCGTGGTATGTCTTCTACACGCGTGACGAGATAGTGATGTTTGGTGATTCCGCGACAGACTTCAACGATCGGTGTCTCCTGAAAAGCGTCTGTGCCGATCACAGAAGTCCCGACTTGTCCGGTAATGGCGACCAGCGGAATACTGTCAAGTTTAGCGTCGGCTATCGCCGTGACGAGATTGGTTGCTCCGGGCCCGCTCGTCGCAATGCAGACACCAGTGTTCCCAGTGGCACGGGCATAACCTTGCGCAGCAAACGCACCACCTTGCTCATGTCGCGGAAGGATCGTTCTCAATTCAGTATGGTGTCGTCGCAGTGCTTGATGGAGGGGCATGCTTGCTCCGCCAGGATAGGCGAACACCAGGGGAATCCCGTGGTCGATCAAACAGCGTACGATTGTTTCCGCACCATCAATGGCAGTTTTTTTGGTCGATTGCGTGGCCACAGGATGCCTCATCGCGAATTTGCGATTTGTGATTCCACACTCCCCGTGCGGGATGGTGGACTTCGTTTGCAT
>CEVF01022749.1_pt1 | contig 33339 bp, 28 predicted proteins | sample 356441 | NCBI WGS metagenome assembly CEVF01 (sample SAMEA2622765, study PRJEB7988) | marine metagenome | biome: marine biome (ENVO:00000447); feature: surface water layer (ENVO:00002042); material: "saline water (ENVO:00002010), including plankton (ENVO:xxxxxxxx)" | depth 5 m | reverse complement strand
ATACATATTCCTTTTTTCACAAGTTTTCCTTTAAAGGTTTTTAGTTTCTCCTCATCATTATTACATGCTGCAACTATTAAAGTAAGGATAAAGAATAAATTAATTTTTTTCACAATTTGGATTTTTGATTTGCAATTATAACGATAATAAAGAAATAAAATTTTAATTAAATACTATCTGCTATTTTTTCACCAATTTTTGATAAATAATATTTAGCATTTTTAATAGCAGAATCGATTGAATCTGAATTATCTAAAATATTATATACTTTTTTAATTCCTAAACTTTTTTTGATTCCTATATCTGAATCTCCACATACCGCTATAATTGGTTTTTTATATTTTTTTGCTAAACTACAAATACCACTTATAACTTTTCCATATCTAGTTTGTGAGTCTAACTTACCTTCACCAGTTATAATTAAGTCACAATTCTTAATTTTTCTTTCAATTTGAGATATTTCAATAAAAGTTTCAATCCCAGATATTAATTTAGAATCCATAAAAGCAACTAGTCCACCACCTACTCCACCAGCAGCCCCAGAACCAGGAATATTTCCAATTTTAGGAAAATTATGATCAATCAATATTGACTCTAGATTTTTTAAACCTTTATCTAATTCTTTAATTTGACTGTAATTTGCTCCTTTCTGAGAGGCATAAACATAAGCAGCTCCATTTTTACCATATAAATAATTATTTACATCACAAATAACTTTGATTCTTATTTTTTCAAAATCGAATTTTATATTGCTTTTATCTATTTTTTTAATTTTTGATAAGTTCTCACCAATTGGTGATAATAAATTTTCAGAGGAATCATAAAACCTATAACCTAAAGCTGAGGCAATTCCAATAGCTCCATCATTCGTTGCACTTCCACCGATAAAAAGATTTATTGTAGTTAACCCTTTCGTTAGTGCATCATAAATTAACTCACCGGTTCCAAAAGATGAGGTTATCATACAATTTCTTTCTTCCTCACTCAATAGTTCTAATCCTGATGCCGAGGACAAAGAAATGTATGCTATATCATTTTGTGAATAATATGTCGATTTAATATTACGAAATAAAGGATCATTAACATTAACTTGATTCGGTTTTAAATCTCTATAATAATTTAAAATATCTAATGATCCGTCACCACCATCAGCAAGAGGACAAAGAAATATATTATTAATATTGGGATTTATTTTGACCCCTTTTTCAAGAGCCTTACAAACTTCTAAAGCATTTAGAGAGCCTTTGAACTTATCCGGTGCAATTAATACGTCCATACAAACAAAATATTCAATACTACGTATTGAAAAAACAATTAATCAAATTTATTCTAAATTGAAATTATAATTTAAAAAAATTTTTTTCATCTTTGGCAACTTAAAAAAAGTAATCTAATCATTATGAGTTCAAATCTTGTTATTGTTGAGTCACCTGCTAAAGCTAAAACTATAGAGAAGTATTTAGGTAAAGACTTTAAAGTAACATCATGTTACGGTCACATTAGAGATTTAGCTAAAGATGATAAATCAATTGATAAAGAGAATGGATTTATTCCTACATATATCCCATCTCCTGATAAGAAAAAAGTAATTAAAGAGTTACAGACCTTAAAGAAAAAGTCTTCGAAAGTATATATAGCAACTGATAATGACAGAGAAGGTGAAGCAATAGCTTGGCATTTAAAAGAAATACTCAATTTAAATGAAGAGGAATATGAGAGGATAGTCTTCAGAGAAATTACTAAAAAAGCAGTATTAAATTCAATTGAAAATCCTACTAAAATAAATATGGATCTTGTTAATGCTCAGCAAGCTAGAAGAGTATTAGATAGATTAGTTGGATTTGAAATATCACCTATACTCTGGAAAAAAATTAAAAGAGGTTTATCTGCTGGTAGAGTTCAATCTGTAGCTGTAAAGTTTGTTGTTGATAGAGAAAATGAAATAAGTATATTTAAGCCTGAATCTTCATTTAAAACTACTGCCATTTTTTCTTTAAATAGTGAAAAATTTACAGCTGAATTAAATACTAGATTTAATAACCAAGAAGAATCTGAAAGATTTTTAAATGAGTGTAAGAATACTAGTTTCAAAGTTAAAAATATTGAAAAGAAACCTTCTAAAAGATCTCCTTCAGCACCTTTTACTACTTCTACACTTCAACAAGAAGCAAGTAGAAAAATTGGATTTTCACCATCTCTAACTATGTCTACTGCACAAAGGCTTTATGAAGCTGGTCACATAACTTACATGAGAACAGATTCTGTTAACTTATCTGATGAAGCTCTTGAAAATTCTAAAAATGTTATAGAATCAAGCTACGGAAATGATTATTTTAAAAGAAGAGTTTTTAAAACAAAAAGTAATTCTGCACAAGAAGCTCATGAAGCAATAAGACCAACAAATTTTAGTCTTGACAATGCTGGTAAAACAGATACTGAAAAAAAACTATATAATCTTATTTGGAGAAGAACATTAGCCTCTCAAATGAGTGAATCAATTTTTGAAAGAACAGTAGTTAATATAAATAATGGAAATAAATTTGAGTTTAAAGCATCTGGAGAAATTATGGTTTTTGATGGTTTTTTAAAACTATACAATGATAATTCTGAAAACACCAAATTGTTACCTAAGCTTCAAAAAGATTCTATACTAAACACCGAGGAAATATTATGTAAACAAGTTTTTACGAAGCATCCACCAAGATATTCTGAAGCTAGTCTTATTAAAAAAATGGAAGACTCAGGAATAGGAAGACCATCAACTTTTGCAGAAACAATTAGAAAGATAAAAGAAAGAGAATATGTTGTTAAAGAGGAAAGAGATGGTAAAATCATTAAAAGCAATGAAATAAGACTTATATCGAATGAAATTTCTTATGAGATAAAAGAAGAAAAGACAGGATTCGAAAAAAATAAAATATACCCAACAAATATGGGAATGTTTGTTACTGAATTTTTAAATGAAAATTTTAACTCCAGTTTCATGGATTATTCATTTACTGCAAAAACTGAATCACAACTAGATCAAATAGCTTACAAGGGAAGAAATTGGAATAGTATGATTGAAGAATTTTATGTTGTATTTTCTAAATTATTTGATAATGTTCCTGAAGAAAGATATCAATTAGAAAAAGAACTTGGTGAATTTCAAGGTAAAAAAATGATTGCTAGAGTAGCTAAGTTTGGACCTGTAATTCAAATAGGAGAAAAAGAAGATGCAGATGAAGGTTTCCCTAAATATTTTAATATGTCATCAGAACAATTAATAAGACATATCTCTATTAATGAAGCATTAGACATAATAAACAAAAAAGAGGAAAATAATTCCCTACCTACCTTTGAGTATGATAAGGGAAATATCGAGCTAAAAAATGGAAGATACGGTTTCTATTTAAGGTTTAATGATAAAAATTATAAAATAGATAAAGAAAAATACCCTGAACCTAAAAATTTAAGTGCAGATCAGGCTATTGAAATCGTAAATACCCCAATAGAAAAATCAAAAGATATACTAAAAGAATTTGATAATGGACTTCAAATAAGATTAGGTAAATATGGGAAACCACCCTATTTTCTTGCTGTAAGAGGAACAGAAATTGGAAATATTTTTAAAGAAAAGAGAAAAAAACCATTTGTCGGAATACCAAAAGAAATTCTTGAAAAATACAAAAATGATATTCAAAGTATTTCTGATCAAGAAGTAGAGGAAATTGTAGATAAATTTCTCAACAAATAGTCTTATTCAAATTCAATAGTATTATTTGATTTGTCTACATCGGCCATCTTTCCTGATGGATCAAGTATAATTTTATTAATCTTCTTTTCTTCTATATCTAGATCAATTTGATAGCTTTCATTTACCCACTCCCAGTCCTTTAATAAAATAATATTGTCGTTTGAATTATATTTTTCTCCCCTCATTATTGATAATGGTATATAATAATTTTCAGATTTTAAATCATCATATATAACCTGTACTTCAATAGGCATAGGCATCTTACCAATCCTATTGATATTAATTGAAACTGTACTTTTATCTTTCTCAAATACTTCTAAAGAATAATCTATTTGATGTGTTGTCTTTACCCAATAATCCATATACCAATCAAGTTCTATATCGGTTTCTTTTTCCATTATTCTTAAAAAATCATATTCATCAGGATGTTTGAATTTCCACTCATTATAATATCTTCTAAGTCCACTATAAAGTTTTTCTTCTCCTATAATATATCCTAGTTGCATTAAAAAAATTGCACCCTTTGTATAAGAGCCGACACCATATGCTTGATTTGTAGAAAAATGATCAGAATGGGTTGAAAGTGGCTCCTCCAAACCTGTTTTTATAAAATTATAATATCTATTATAAGATCCTTCAAGTGGATTTTTTGAGTCTAGTTTATATATGTCATTAAATTCATTATTAAATGTAATATTCTGAGCAAATGATGTAAATCCCTCATCCATCCAAGCTAAATAACTTTCATTAGTACCTAGAAGCATTTGATACCAAGAATGTAAAACCTCATGAACAGTTACAGATAATAAGCTAGGATATGATCTTTCACCAGTTATCAAAGTCGCCATAGGGTATTCCATTCCTCCGTCACCACCTTGAATAACAGAATATTTTGTATAAGGGTATTTACCAAATTTTTTATTTATATATCTAAAAGCATCTGCAGTATCATCCTGCAATCGCTTCCAATTACTCACCATTTCATCATTAGTTTTTTGATAATAAAAATGAAGCTCTAAATTCTCGGAATCAACCTTAAGAATATCATGAACATAATCAGGATCAGCTGCCCAAACAAAATCATGAACATCTTTAGCTTTAAAATTCCATATATTTTTATTATTTACTTTCTTTTTACTTTCAAGAATTCCAGTTGCAGCAACTATATAATCTTTATTAATTGAAATTGAAACATCAAAATCTCCCCATGGAGCGTAAAATTCCCTAGCTATATAAGGATTAGCATGCCATCCATTTTCATCGTATTCTGCAATTTTTGGAAACCATTGTGCCATAGAATAGTCAATACCTTCTTTACTATTTCTACCACTTCTTCTTATTTGAACAGGAACTTGACTTAAATATTCTAAATAAAAATCTGTTGATTGATTAGGCATTAATGGGTATGCTAATTCTACTTCCAATACGGTACCCTGAGTATGGTGCATTAAACTTTTTCCGTCTTGCTCTATCTTTTTTATTTGGTGAAATCCTATTTCATTTTTACTCAACTTAGAAATCCTATCCATTACTCTTCTATCTGGATCAGGTAAGGACCTACTTCTAACATCCATCATACTTCCTGGTTGAAAAGCATTAAAATAAAGATGAAAATAGACTTTATTAATAGTGTCTTTTGAATTATTAAAATATTTTAAATTTTGTTCTCCAAGAAACTGATGGTTTTTGTGATCAAAGTCGATACTAATCTTATATTCAACTCTTTGCTGCCAATATGAATATGAATTGAATGAAAATAAAAATGAAAATAAAAGAAAAAAGAATTTAAACATCAACATTAGCATATTTTGCATTCTTTTCAATGAACTCTCTACGAGGCGCAACCTCATCTCCCATCAATTTAGAAAATAAAACATCTGCTTCAGCTGCTGATTCTATAGTTACCTTGTTTAATAATCTTTCTGAAGGATCCATGGTTGTTGACCATAATTGTTCAGGATTCATTTCACCTAAACCCTTATACCTCTGAATGTTGACTGATGACTCTTTTCCATCTTTAGATAATTCCTTTACCATCCTATCCTTTTCGTCTTCAGACCAAACATATTCAGCCCTTTTACCTTTAGATAATTGATATAAAGGTGGAAGAGCAATATACAAATATCCTTTATCTATCAAAGGTCGCATATATCTAAAAAAGAAAGTAAGTACCAATGTTCTTATATGACTTCCATCAATATCAGCATCAGTCATAATTATTACTTTATGGTATCTTAATTTTTCAAGATTTAATTCTTTTTCATCTTCTTCAGTTCCAAATTTAACACCTAAGGCAGTTATGATATTTTTTATCTCGTCATTATCATAAATTTTATGTTCTTGTGCCTTTTCAACATTTAATATTTTACCTTTTAAAGGCAAAATAGCTTGAAATGTTCTATCTCTTCCTTGCTTTGCAGAACCTCCAGCTGAATCACCCTCAACAACATACAATTCACAAAGAGATGGATCTTTTTCTGAGCAATCTGCTAGCTTTCCAGGTAAACCTGTTCCTGTAAGAACATTTTTTCTTTGAACCATTTCTCTTGCTTTTCTCGCAGCATGTCTTGCCTGAGCAGCCAAAATAACTTTAGAAATAATTTGTTTTGCTTCTTTCGGATTCTCTTCTAAAAAGTCACCTAACATCTCACCAACGCAAACGTCAACTGCTCCCATTGCTTCAGAATTACCAAGCTTTGTTTTAGTTTGTCCTTCAAATTGAGGTTCAGCTACTTTAATGGAAATTACTGCAGTCAAGCCCTCTCTAAAATCATCTCCAGAAATATCAACTTTTACTTTATCAAGTTGACCAGACTTTTCAGCATAAGATTTTAAGGTTCTAGTTAAACCTCTTCTAAATCCAGCAACGTGGGTTCCTCCTTCAATTGTATTAATATTATTAACGTATGAAACTACATTTTCAGAATAAGACATATTATAGGACAAAGCAACTTGGACAGGAAAATTTTCTTTTTTCCCCTCCATATAAATAGGATTTGGAATTAACTTTTCTCTTGATCCTTCCAAATAATTAACAAATTCAGTTAAGCCTCCCTCAGAATAAAATATTTCTGATTTAGGTTCATTGTTTTCATCTAATTCTCTTTTATCTTTTAATTCAATTTTAATTCCTGCATTTAAGAAGGATAACTCTCTAAGTCTTGAGGCGACAGTATCATATTTATATTCTAGTGAAGTAAATATTTCTTTGTCAGGTGAAAATGTAACAATAGTTCCCCTTTCTTTTGTTTTTCCAATTTCTTTTACATCATGATCAGGAATACCTCTTCTATAAGTTTGCTCAAATATTTTTCCTTCTCTGTGAACTGTTGCAGTTAAAACTTCTGAAAGAGCATTAACACAAGATACACCTACACCATGAAGACCTCCTGAAACTTTATACGTATCCTTATCAAATTTTCCACCAGCATGCAATACAGTCATAACAACTTCTAAAGCAGATTTTTTTTCTTTAGGATGCATACCAGTTGGAATACCTCTTCCATTATCTTTTACAGTAATTGAATTATCTTCATTAATTTGAACTGTTATGAGATCACAATGACCGGCTAATGCTTCATCAATTGAGTTATCAACTACTTCCCAAATAAGATGGTGTAAGCCTTTGACTCCAACATCACCAATGTACATTGCTGGTCTTTTTCTTACTGCTTCTAAGCCCTCTAGGACTTGAATATTACCGGCGGAATATTGTTTTTTATCTTCAGAATTTTTTGGCATAATATAGATTGATTTAACTTCTTTAAAATTAATGAAAAATTAGCATTTTTTATAGCTTTAGTGCAGATTTATAACGAATTTAAAACACATATAAATTCCCCAACTTTTTTATATACTTTAGCATTTATATGTTACTTTTATAAAAAAAAATATGAGCAATATCAGAGAATTTGAGCCTGTTGATTTTTATAACATAGATGACCTTCTAACTGAAGAGCAAAAGCTAATAAGAAATTCTATAAGAGATTTCGTTTCAAAAGAAATTTCACCAAATATTGAAAAATGGTTTGAAGAAAATCACTTCCCTTTAGAAATAGTTAAAAAGATGGGTGAAACTGGAATTTTTGGTCCAAATGTATCACAAAAATATGGAGGGGGTGGTCTAGACTTTATATCATATGGACTCATAATGCAAGAACTTGAAAGAGGAGACTCAGGGATGAGATCAGCTGCATCTGTTCAAAGCTCTCTTGTTATGTTTCCAATAGAGGCATATGGCTCAGAAGAACAAAAAAATAAATATCTTTCTAAATTAGCCTCTGGAGAAATTCTAGGATGCTTTGGATTAACCGAACCAGATTATGGTTCAAATCCAGGAGGAATGATATCTAGACTTGAAGATAAAGGAGATTACTATTTATTGAATGGATCAAAAATGTGGATTTCAAACTCACCAAAAGCAGATATTGCAGTGGTATGGGCAAAAGATGAAAACAAAAGGATTAAAGGGGTAATTGTTGAAAAAGATATGGAGGGCTTTTCTGCACCTAAAACTGATGGAAAACTTTCATTAAGATCAAGTTTGACTGGTGAGCTAGTATTTGATAATATAAAAGTTCCTAAAGAAAATGTACTTCCAAATAAAGACGGACTTGGAGCACCATTAGGATGCTTAGATAAAGCAAGATATGGAATATCATGGGGTGCAATTGGAGTAGCAATGGACTGTTACGACGCAGCAAAAAAATATTCTTTAGAGAGAAAACAATTTGATAAACCAATTGGGTCATTCCAATTAATTCAAAAAAAATTAGCTGAAATGCTAACAGAAATTACTAAAGCTCAACTATTATGTTGGAAATTAGGAAAATTAATGGATGAAGGAAAAGCAACTACTGCTCAAATTTCTTTAGCAAAAAGAAATAATGTAGAGATTGCTCTTAAAATAGCAAGAGAAGCACGTCAGATTCATGGAGGAATGGGAATAACGAATGATTATCCGATGATGAGACATATGATGAATTTAGAATCAGTTATTACATACGAAGGAACACATGATATTCATCTGTTAATTCTTGGACATGAAATAACTGGAATCCAAGCATTTTCTTAATATGAATTTTTCTGGAAAGTATCTGCAAATAGATTCAAAATATAAAATTTTTTTAAGGGAGTGGTTGCCAAATCAAAAAGCAGAGAAAAATGTATTTATAATTCACGGATTAGGTGAGCATTCCGGTCGTTATGAAGATTTTGCAAAAAACCTTACCCAAAAAAATATTGGAGTTTTTTGTATCGATCTTATAGGTCATGGAAAAAGTAATGGGAAAAGGGGACATATTAAATCCTTTGAAGATTATATAAATGCTGTTGAAAATGGAATAATTTATATAAGGAAAAAATTTTTAGATACACCTATTATTTTATTTGGACATAGTCTAGGAGGACTAATTTGTCTTAAATTTTTGCTAGATAGAGAAAGTAAAGAAATTGAAAAAGCAATTGTATCATCTCCATGGATAGAAACAGCATTAAAAATTCCAAAACATCTTCTATTTATCCATAAAATATTTCAAAAAATAATTCCTAGGTTACAACTTAGCAATAATCTTATTACTTCCCATTTATCAAAAAATCAGAAAGTTGTTACTGATTACGAAAGTGATATTCTTGTTCATGATAAAATTACTTTAAATCTTTTTTCAGAAATTTTGACAACTATTGAAGATGTATTGAAAAGATCATCTAGAATTAAAGTTCAAACATTTATTTATCATGGAAAAAATGATAAAATAATTTCATATAAAGGGACTGAGAAGATTGCTAACTCAATCCCCAATAATAAATTTATTTTATTCGATAATATTTATCACGAACCTCATAATGATATTGAAAAGGATGTTATTTATAAGGAAATAAATGATTTTATTAATAAATAATAATTTATATATATTTATAAAAAAACATAAAGAAAATGAAGATTCAAAATTTAATTATCCTAGTAATATCAATAATTTTAGTATCATGTTCAACCAATGAAAATAGCACTGACTCGGATTGGGTTGAATTAACAGATGGAAAAACATTTAATAATTGGCACACTTATTTATCTGATTCAGTAATTGGATGGAAAGTTGAAGACGGCGCATTTGTCTACTATCCTGGTGAAGGTAATAGTAATAATGGTCTTGTTTCTAATAAAAGTTATACTAGCTTTATTTTATCCCTGGAGTGGAAAGTTGAAAAAGGTGGAAACAGTGGGATTTTCTGGGGAGTTAACGAGACAAAAGATTACTCAGTTCCTTATTTAACTGCTGCAGAAATTCAAGTTTTAGACGATGATATTTATGGACAAGAGGATACAGCTAATTTTAATCATATGAATGGAGCTCTTTATGATATGGTTGCACCTACTAAATTATTTGCAAACCCTACAGGAGAATGGAACCATTATTTGATCGAAATAAATTATAATGAGAATGTTGGCAATATTGACTTAAATGGAAATAGAGCTATAAGCTTTCCATTGGAAGGACCTGAATGGGATGCATTAATTTATAATTCTAAATTTAGAGATTGGAATGGATTTGCAAAGACGAAAACTGGACCAATTGCATTTCAAGACCATGGCACAAAAGTTTATTACCGTAATATTAAAATTAAAGAACTATGATAAGAAAAATTATATTAATAATACCTCTAATTATAATATTCTCATTTATCTCAAAAAATAATAAGTTTGAAAATTACATTGAGGAGGAAATTCCCTATCTCAAGGATCTTTACATTGATATCCATAAAAATCCAGAAATTTCCTTGATGGAAAAAGAAACATCTATCAAACTTGCTAATGAATTGAGAAAAGTTGGTTTTGAAGTTGAAGAAAATTTTGGAGGTTATGGAATTGTTGGTATTTTAAGAAATGGAGATGGTCCTACAATATTATATAGGACGGATATGGATGCTCTACCAATGGAGGAAAAAACTGGACTTCCTTATGCAAGTAAGATCATTACTAAAAATTTTGATGGTAATGACGTTGGAACTATGCACTCGTGTGGACACGACATGCATATGACAGTATGGACAGGTACAGCAAGAGCATTGGTTGAGAGAAAAGACGAATGGAGTGGGACTATAATAATGATTGGTCAACCGGCGGAGGAAATAGGCGCAGGTGCAGCTATGATGCTTAAAGCTGGACTCTACGAAAAGTATCCAATTCCAGATTACGGTATTGCACTTCATGCTTCACCTACAATTCCTGCAGGAAAAGTTGGTTTTGGTAAAGGATATATAATGGCAAATACTGAATCCGTTGATATTAAAATCTATGGACAAGGTTCTCATGGAGCTGCACCTCATATGTCAATTGATCCAATTGTAACAGCATCAATGATAGTTATGGAATTACAAACAATAGTTAGTAGAAATTTAAATCCACTTGATGACGCCGTAATAACTGTAGGATCAATTAGAGGTGGAACAAAACATAATATAATACCAGATGAAGTTAACCTACAACTTACTATAAGAACATATAAAGAAGAGGTTAGAAATTTAATTCATAAAAGAATTAAAGAAATTTGTGATGGAATTGCTGCGTCAATGGGACTAGATAAATCTAGATGGCCTAAAATTATAATGCCTGAACAATATACCCCAGCAAATTATAACGATGAGTTACTAATTGATATAATGACTAATGTTTCTAACTCAACTATTGGAGAAGAAAATGTTGTTTCAGTTGAGCCACAAATGGTAGGTGAGGATTTTGCTAGATATGGTAGCACAAAAGAAAATATACCCACTGCTATGTATTGGTTGGGAACTGTTCCTAAAGAAAGAATGGATAGATATATTGCTGGAGAATATGCTTTACCAGCTCTTCATTCACCATTCTATTATCCAGATATAGAAAACTCTATAAGAACAGGAGTTAAAGTAAGTACTGAGTCTTTAATTGAACTATTTAATAAGTAAAGTTTTTTCTGTTTTAGAAGCTGTAAAATTATCATAATATTTTTTTCCAAAGATATCCAGGAACATAATATTACTTTGTTCAGAATAAATCTCAATTAATAAGTTATTAACTATTCTTATGTCTTCAGTTTTTTTTGTAAAATTTTGTATAAAATAAACTTCTAAAACATCATTTATTAATGAATAATCTATAATGAAAAAATTAATTTTTTCATTATTAACAATAAGAGTTAATTTATCATTAATATATTCATTAATAAGATTCTTATTTTTTTCTATTTTATTTGGAGAATCAATTGAAATTGAAAAACCGTGAAAATCTCTTAATCCATCTTCAAGATCATCCCTGAATAATTTAACTTTTATCTCTAATTTATCATCATTAATTACAACATTAGTTGAACTGATATAAATGGGGTGAACTAAAAATAAAAAACTAAAGAATAAATGTATCACATTTCCAATTTAATTAATCTATAACAAATTTTTAATAAGAAAAATATTTTACTAATATTGAAATAACTAGACTGAAAATGAATATTAATAATAAATCAGAAAAAGAAAACACCTATGATGCAATTGTAGTTGGAACAGGAGTAAGTGGTGGCTGGGCAGCAAAAGAACTAACTGAAGGTGGACTTAAAACATTAGTCCTAGAAAGAGGAAGGGATGTCAAGCATGTCAAAGACTACCCTACTATGAATAAAAATACCTGGGAATTACCATACAGGGATCAACTAACTGCTAAAGAAAGAAAAGACTACCCCGTTCAATTAAGAACAGGGTATACTGTAAAACAGTCAACAAAACATTGGTGGGTTAAAGATACTGAGCAACCATACACAGAGAAAAAAGGAGCATTTGATTGGATAAGAGGTTATCATGTTGGTGGTAGATCTTTACTATGGGGTAGACAAGTATATAGATGGAGCAAACAAGATTTTGAAGCTAATGCTAAAGAAGGAGTTAGTATTGATTGGCCAATTAGATATAGTGATATTGAAAAGTGGTATGATCATGTTGAAAATTTTATAGGAGTTAGTGGAATGAGTGAAAAACTGTCTCAATTACCAGATGGTCAATTTCTTCCCGCAATGGAAATGAATTGTGTTGAAAAAGATTTTAGAAAAAATTTATTTGAAAAATTTGGAAGAACCTATACTATAGGTAGAGTCGCACATGTAACAAAATCCCATAATGGAAGAGGACCATGTCAAAGTAGAAATCTTTGTATAAGAGGCTGTCCATATGGTGCCTATTTTAGCTCAAATTCATCTACTTTACCTGCAGCTGAAACTACTGGAAATATGACTTTAAAACCAAATTCAATTGTTCACTCAATTATATATGATGATGATAAAGAAAAAGCTACTGGTGTAAGAGTTATTGATTCAGAAACCTTAGAAATGACCGAATATTATGCTAAAATAATATTTCTTAATGCATCAACAGTGAATTCCACTTTAATAATGTTAAACTCAAAATCAAATAGATTTCAAAATGGCTTTGGTAATGATTGTGGTGAACTAGGACATAACATGATGGATCATCATTTTAAGGCAGGTGCTAGAGCTAAGTTTGATGGTTATGAGGATAGTTATTATTATGGTAATAGACCAAATAGTGGATACTTGGCAAGATTTAGAAATATAAAGGGTAATGATATGGATTTTTTAAGAGGATATGGTTATCAAGGAGGTGCAAGTAGAACTGGGTGGTATAGAGCTGCTGAAGAAGGACTAGTTGGGAATGATTTACTTGATACAGCTGCTACTCCAGGTGGATGGAGAATGGGTTTAAATGCTTTCGGTGAAGTTCTTCCATATCATGATAATAAAATGTATTTAGATTATAATAAAAAAGATAAATGGGGAATGCCTACAGTAGTTTTTGAAACTGAAATCAAAGAAAATGAACTAAAAATGAGAGAGGACATGAAAAATTCTGCTGCTGAAATGTTAGATGCATGTGGTTTTAAAGATGTTGAGCCTTATGATAATTTTTATAGTATGGGAAATGGAATCCATGAAATGGGAACAGCAAGGATGGGTAAAGATCCTAAGACATCTGTACTTAATAAATGGAATCAAGTTCATGCAGCAAAAAATGTATTTATAACTGATGGATCATGTATGACATCATCGAGCTGTGTTAATCCATCTATTACATATATGGCATTAACAGCTAGAGCAGCAAATTATGCAATAAGTGAACTAAAGAAAAGAAATTTATAGTTATGAAAAGAAGAGATGCATTTAAAAACTTATCATTATTTGTTTATGGATCATTAACCATACCTGCATCCTCATTATTAAATTCTTGTAGTCCATCTTCAAAAAAAGTAGATTGGAATCCAAAATACTTAAATGAAGACGAGGCATTTTTTTTAAATGAATTATCTAATACTATAATACCAAATACAGAATACCCTGGAGCATTAGCAGTTGGTGTTCCAAAAGAGATTGAAGAATATGTATTTAATGTATTTGAAAATAATAAAATTGAAAATTTCAGAAATGAATTAAATCAACTTGACGAGCACTTAAATAACTCAGATAGAGAAAAAACCTTTTATGAATCATCTCTTAAAGAAAAAGTAGATATTTTAAATAATCTTCAGAAAAGCAATAAAAAACCACTTAGAGGTATTTATTTAAAAATTAAATCTTCGGTTGCAACATCTTATTTTAGAAGTGAAGTTGGAGCTAAACAAGTCCTAAAATATAACGGCCCATCAATTGTACTTGGTGATTATAAAGGTTGCATACCTTTTGAAGAGGTAGGTAAAACCTGGGCAATATAATTTAAAGATATTATGAGTTATGAATTAAGATCACCTGTTGAAAATTTTTTAAACTGGGAGAGCAATAAAGGAAAAGAAACATTTTTAATACAACCAATTAATGGGAAAAATCATGAATTTTCATGGGAAAGAGTTGGAATTGAAGCAAGAAAAATTTGTAGTTATATTAAGAGTTTTAATTTACCTAAAAATTCAAAAATCGCTATTATATCTAAAAACTGTGCACATTGGATAATTACTGATTTAGCGATAATGATGAGTGGAAATATCTCAGTACCCATATATGCTAACGTTAATGGTAAAACAGCAAAGTATATTTTAGATCATAGTGAATCTAAAATGGTATTTATAGGAAAGCTCGAAGAATCTGATTGGGATCAAATGAAAAATAATATACCAAAAGAAATAGTTAAAGTTGACTTTGGAAAATATGATCTAAAATGTGATTTCACAAAATGGGATGAAATTATTTCAAAATACGATCCTATAGATACAATTCATAATATTAGTTTAGATGATATAATTACTATTATTTATACATCCGGTACTACAGGAATTCCTAAAGGAGTTGTTTTAAATTACAAAGCAGCAGCTACAGCAACAAAAAATCTACATTTACTTTTCCCATTAAATGAAAATGATAGGTTTATTTCTTACCTCCCACTTTCTCATATTGCTGAGAGAGCATTAGTTGAGCATGGTGGCATACTATCTGGAGGAAAAATATATTTTGTTGAAACTTTAGAAACATTTGCAAAAAATTTGAAAGACTGTAAACCCACCATATTTTTTGGAGTACCAAGAATTTATACAAAATTCATGACAAAAATATTGTCTATTTTCCCTCAGTCAGCAATAAATTTTATTATGAGTACACCTTTACTCAATAATATATTCTCATTTGTAATTAGAAAATCATTAGGATTAAATAAATCTAGAATATGCATTACTGGAGCTGCATCAATACCTATTTCAACTCTAGAGTGGTTTAATAGATTTAAAATAAAAATATATGAAGCATACGGAATGTCAGAAAATTCTGCATGCTCACACGGAAACTATCCTGGTAATATCAAATTTGGAACTGTTGGAAAAGCAATGCCAGATACTGATATTAAAATTACTGAACAGGGAGAAATAACAATGAAAAATGATTGTATTATGCAGGGTTATTTTAAAGAAGATAAACTAACCAATGAAACAATCAAAAATGGATATTTACATACTGGTGATAAAGGTGTAATTGATAATGATGGTTATCTTACTATTACTGGAAGAATAAAAGATATTTTCAAAACAGCTAAAGGAAAATATGTTGCCCCAAATCCAATAGAGCTAAAATTAAGTAAAAATAGCTTTATAGAGCAAGTTTGTGTTGTTGGCGATAATCTAACTCAACCAATAGCTCTTGTTATTTTAAGCGAAGGAAAAAAAATTGTATCTGAAATTAAAAGTAGCTTTGAAGAGTTAATTGTTTCAATTAATGATCAGCTTGAACAACATGAAAAAATAAAAAAAATAGTTGTACTAAAAGATTCTTGGTCTATTGAAAATAATATTCTAACACCTACACTAAAAATTAAGAGAAATATAGTTGATGAAAAATATAAAAAGTTTTACGAAACTTGGTTTGATTCAGAAGATAAAATAGTATTTCAATAAAATTATTTTTTTTCTAATCCAATATAGGGATTATAACCATTCAACTTTTTTTGATAAAATCCTGTTCCATTAAACTCTCTAACATTACCATTTTCTAAGCAATTCTTAGAACAACAACCTTTATATTTTTTTGCACCACTATTACTAAGTGGAAAATGTTTATTACATAAAACATTTGCACAGTTTACCATTCTATCTGTTTTTTCACCTGTTACAAAGCACTTTCCAATAACTTCAGGATTAACTTCATTTACATCCTTCACAATTCTATCATCAAATACATAACATTTACCTTCAAAATTTTCTCCCCCTTCCTCGATGCCATATTTTATAATTCCTCCATGAAGTTGATAAACATTCTCAAACCCATTCTCTTTTAAAAAACCACTAGCCTTTTCACACTTAACCCCACCTGTACAGTACGTAATAATCTTATTTGATTTCTTTATTTTTTTCTTTAACTCATTAATTTTACAAGGAAAATCTCTGAAGTTATCAATATCTAATGTCATTGCATTTTTGAACTTACCTATATTATGCTCATACTTTGATCTAACATCTAAAATTGTAACATTTTCAGGCACCTTTTTAATTATCTTTTTAAAATCTGAAGGATTAATATATTGACCTTTGTTTTTTAAAATTTTTTTGTCAATTATTCCTGAATTTACAATTTCATTTTTTATTCTAACATTAATCTTCTTAAAAGCATTTTTATGATAAGACTCAACTTTAAAATCAATATCTGAAAATATTTTTTTACTGATCAATTCTTTTCTGTAATTATCACAATCTTTCTTTAAACCTGAGACGGTTCCATTAATACCCTCTGATGAAATAATAATCCTTCCTTTAATATTATTTTTAATACAGAACAAATGATGTTCTGTTTTAAACTTTTCTGTATCTAATATTTCTGCATAGCAGTAAAAAAGTAAAATTTGAAAGTCTTTTTTCACACTAAACCTTTTTGAATTAAAATGGATTCCATTTCATTTTTATATTCTAAAGCTTTTTTTCTTACTTGATCCTCAAATAAGAGAGATGAGTCGGAATATATAATATCTCTTGAAACATTAACTATAATTCCACAATTTTCATTCATCGAATTCAAGCTAATATCTTTTAATTTACCTCCTTGTGTACCTACTCCAGGAATTAAAATAAAGTTATTTGGTATAATATCTCTAATTTTTTTAAACTCTGAGGTTCTATTTGCTCCAACCACATACATAGTATTCTCATTATTTGACCACTTTAGTGAATCTTCAATTACGTGTTCAAAGAGATTTTTATCAGTTGAATTTTTAAAATGTTGAATATCAACTGAACTATTATTTGATGTTAGAGCTAATAAGATTATCCATTTATCTTTATACTCTAAATATGGAATCGATGAATCTTTACCCATATAAGGTGAAAGTGTAACTGCATCAAAATTAAATGATTCAAAAAAACTTTTTGCATACATTTTAGAAGTATTACCAATGTCTCCTCTCTTAGCATCGGCTATTTTAAAAATATTTTCAGGAATATAATTAAGTGTTTTTTCTAATGAAATTAATCCCTTTGAACCTTGAGCTTCATAAAATGCAATATTTGGTTTATATGCTACAACTAAGTCCTTTGTTGCATCAATAACTCTTTTGTTAAATTCATATATTGGATCTTCTAATTCTCTTAAATGTTTAGGTATTTTATTAATATCTGAATCTAAACCAACACATAGGTAACTTTTCTTATTTTTAATTTGGTTTACTAAATCAGAGAAGTTCATAAATTATCTAAAATCAATTACTTCTATGTCTGGATAATTTTCAATTTCAAAAGAAAAAAGAGAATTATCCAATTCTTCCTCCAAAAAGTCATCTATTGTGTATATGAAGACACTATTTGATTTATCAAAGACTGTAAAACTCGATAATAAATCATTTTCAAGAATAACAAATGAAATCTTAAAATATGATTTATTTTCGTCCTCTGGATAGATTTCAACAGTATTTACTCCATTTGTTTTTTTAATAAACTTATGTTTATATCCTTCTTTGTAAACCTCAAAAACATTATTAATCGAAATATCTTGTTCTGAAGGGTCAAATTCAGATATTGTGACTTCATTCAAGTCTTCTAAATAAGTCCATACCGTTTTTGAATCATTAATAATTTTTTGACCTTCGATAAATAAAACATATTTATCATCTTTTACTGATATTTTTCCAGAAAATGAGTCGGTAATATCTTCAGTAAGATTCTTCATGGAGTATGTAAAGGAAGAAGTAAAGCCTTTCATCTTTTTATAATTATCACTCATTGAGTTTAATAAATCTAAAGCAAGCTTATCCTCTTGTGAAAACAAAGAAAATTGATTCAAAAAAATAAGATTAATAAGAATAATTATTTTTTTCATATATGTAAAATTAAACTAAATGACTAAGCAAAGTTAATCTAAATCGTTAAGTAATGTTAACCTAAATCATTAAGTAATTTTTCTAAACTATATTCATCTTGAATAAGAACCTGTCTAGGCTTACTCCCTTCCGAGGGACCTACAATACCAGCTACCTCAAGCTGATCTGTTAATCTTCCAGCTCTATTGTAACCTAATTTTAATTTTCTTTGTAATAATGATGTACTACCAGTTTGAGATGCAACAATAAGTCTTGCGGCATCTTCAAATAACGGATCTCTATCGGTAAGATCAATATCTGCAATTTGTTTTTCATTTTCATCAATATACTCCGGTAATAAATATGCAGAAACATATCCCCTTTGATTTCCTATTTGTTCACAAATTCTTTCAATTTCAGGAGTATCAACGAATGGACATTGTAATCTTATAATATCAGAACCAGATGAAAATAACATATCACCCATTCCAACTAACTGTTCTGCACCTTTTGTATCAAGAATAGTTCTTGAGTCCATATTAGAAGTAACTTTAAACGAAAGTCTAGTTGGAAAATTAGCCTTAATTACACCAGTTATAACATTTACAGACGGTCTCTGAGTAGCAACAATTAAATGAATACCAATAGCTCTGGCTAACTGAGCTAATCTAGCAATTGGAGTTTCAATTTCTTTTCCAGCAGTCATCATTAAATCAGCTAATTCATCAATTACTAAAACAATATATGGTAAATATCGATGACCTTCTTTTGGATTAAGCTTACGATTTATAAATTTTTTATTGTATTCTTTTAAATTCCTTGCATGAGCATCTTTTAATAAATTATATCTAACATCCATTTCGGTACAAAGAGAATTTAGTGTATGAACTACTTTTTTTGTTTCTGTAATTATTGGTTCTTCAGCATCAGGTAATTTAGCTAAGAAATGTTTTTCAATTTTATTAAATAGAGAAAGCTCGACCTTCTTCGGATCAATTAAAACAAATTTTAAAATTGATGGATGTTTCTTATATAATAAGGATGATAACATAACATTTAAACCAACAGATTTACCTTGTCCTGTAGCACCCGCAACTAAAATATGAGGCATCTTAGTTAAGTCAGCTAAAAAAACTTCATTAGAGATAGTCTTTCCTAAAATTAAAGGCAATTCATAATCACATTTAATGAACTTTTCCGTACTCATAACAGAGCGAAGGCTAACTGTTTCCCTATTTTTATTTGGGACTTCAATTCCTATAGTTCCTTTTCCTGGTATAGGTGCTATGATTCTTATTCCCAGCGCAGATAAACTAAGCGCAATATCATCTTCCAAATTTTTAATTTTAGAAATTTTTATTCCAGCCTCAGGAACAATTTCATAAAGAGTAACAGTTGGCCCAATCGTAGCTTTTATTTTAGCTATTTCAATTTTGAAATTTTTAAGGGTTTCTATTATTCTGTTTTTATTAGATGTTAATTCATCTTTTGATACTTGAATTTTTTTATCAGTCGTATCATTTAATAAATCTACTTTAGGATATTTATAATTTGAAAGATCCAATTCTGGATCATATACATTACTACTTAAGGTTTTTGATTTTTTTTCATCAACACCTTTTTCAACTTTTAATTGTAAATTAGAATCTTCATTATCAGCATCTTCTACTACATCAGCATCTTTTAACTCTGATTTATTTTCTTCTTCTATATCTTCTTTCAATTCCTCTTCATAGTTTTCAATTTCCTCAATATCCTCTTCATTTTCACTTTCAATGGAATCTTCTTCAAAATCATCTTCGAAGGTATTTTCTAATTCATCATCAATAGTTTTCTTTTTCCATTTTGGAATATCAAAAGAATAGATATTAAAATAAAAAACTAAGAAAAGAAAAAGGAATAATAGTAAAATGATAATTGATGATACGCCTAATAAATTATTCAAAAAAAGAGATAAATTTAATCCAATTCCTCCTGTAAAACTCTTTAAAAAACTATTCTCGGGAAATAAATTTAGGAAATAACCAAGAATTGTAGATAACCAAAAAATACAAAAAAATGTAAAGATTGAGGTTTTTGGAATTGAATAAATTTTAAAATTAAATAAGAGTCTTAATGATATGACCAGTAAAAAAGGAACTAAAAAAAATGAAGAAATACCAAATGTCACAAAAACTAAATAGTGTGACAGAAAAGCACCAAATACACCTAACCAATTTTCTGATTTTTCACCAAGAGCTGAAAAAGATAATCCAGAGTCAATCAAACTTTGATCTAAATGCCCTGTAAAAAGATAAGATGTTAATGATAAAAATATTAAAACAGAAAAAGTAAGTGAAATAGCACCTAATGAAACTTTTACTTTTTCAATAGTTGATTTTTTATCACCTTCATCTTCATAATAATCGTTATTAAAAGAGCTATCTACCATTTTTCAAATTTAACAATACATACTTATTTATTGATTCTCTTTTAATAAGAATTTATTTATTTTATTTATCATCGATGGTCCTTCATAAATCCATCCCGTATAGACTTGAAGTAAATCAGCACCAGAACTGATTTTTTCTTTTGCGTCATTCCCATTAAATATACCTCCAACTCCTATAATCTTTATTTTATTTTTAGATTTCATCTTTAAATAATTAATTATTTCATTTGATTTATTAGAAAGAGGTTTGCCGCTTAATCCACCAGCTTCATTATTATCTATGCTAACTCTTGATATCGTAGTATTAGTAGCAATAATTCCATCAATTTTATTTTTTATCGTCACTGATAATATATCATCTATTTCCTTTTTAGAAAGGTCTGGTGCTATTTTTATTAAAATTGGAACTGAATTCTTTTTTGAAAAATTTTCTGATTGAATTTTATCTAAAAGATTATTCAATTTTTCTTTGGACTGAAGAGCTCTCAAATTTGGAGTATTAGGTGAACTTACATTAATAACAAAGTAGTTAACATAATCTCTAAGTTTTTTAAAGCTGTATAAATAGTCATCTACTGCTTTTGAATTAGGAGTAATTTTATTTTTCCCAATATTTGCTCCTATTACTAAGTTTCCATTATATGATTTAATACGCTTCAATATTTTTTCAACTCCATCATTATTAAATCCCATTCTATTAATTAAAGCTTTGTCTGATTTTAATCTAAATAATCTTGGTTTAGGATTTCCAAACTGAGGTTTAGGTGTAATTGTACCAACTTCAACATGACTAAAACCAAAGCATTCCATCTCATTTAATAACTCTGCGTTTTTATCAAATCCTGCAGCTAAACCAATTCTATTTTTAAATTTTATTCCGAATAATGAAGTCTCTAATTTTTTATTATTAAATGAAAATAGAGATTTAAATAGAGGTTTAACAAAGGGAAATTTTAAAATTAATTTTATAAAAAAAAAGGAAAAATTATGAATTGATTCTGGATTAAAAAGAAAAAGTAATGGTCGAATCAATTTCTTATACATATTGCAAATATAATTATTGTATTAACTCCTTGGATGAAATTTATTCACTACTTCTCTTAAATATTCTTTATTTAAATGTGTATATATTTCAGTAGTTGTAATAGATTCATGACCAAGCATCTCTTGAACAGCTCTTAAATCGGCACCACCTTCAATCATGTGAGTGGCAAAAGAATGTCTAAATGTATGAGGACTAATCTTTTTATCTAGATTTAATTTTTGAGAAATATTCTTAATTATTATAAAAACCATATTTCTGGAAATTTTTGATCCTCTTCTATTTAAAAAAAGAAAACCTTCATTACCAGGCTTCACTTTCATTTTTTTCCTATACTCATCATCAAAAAGTTTTATATACTTTATTGCTGAGCTTCCTATAGGAACCAATCTTTCTTTAGAAGCTTTACCTATAACTTTAATAAATCCAATATCTAGAAATAAATTTTGATAAGAAATATTAATTAATTCAGATACTCTTAAACCACAACTATATAATGTTTCGATTATTGCTCTATTTCTAACCCCTTCAAATGAATTTAAATCTATAGATTTTAGAATATTTTCTATATCATCAATATTTAAAGTATCAGGTAACTTTTTATCTAATTTTGGAGATTCAATTAACTCAGTAGGATTTATTTTAATCTTCTCCTCAATAATTAAATAATTAAAAAATGATTTAATTCCAGAAATTATTCTGGCTTGTGAATAAGAGGAAATTCCTAGATTGTACAAGTATTCAACAAATTCTTGGATAATATTAGAATCAATATTAGAATATTCAATTGTTTCTTTATGATTTAGCTTCAGAAATGATGTTAGTTTATTTATATCATTGACATAAGCAGAAACAGAATTATCAGATAAAGACCTTTCTAATTTCAAGAAATTTTTATACTCAATTATTTCGTGTTCCCACATAAAATATATTTTTTAGACTAAATTTATAAAATCATGAAGTTAATAATTATAAATGGTCCAAATTTAAATCTGTTAGGTACAAGAGAAAAAAATATTTATGGGGAGACTTCATTTGATTCTTATTATGAGACTTTGATAAAAAAATATAACGGAAAAGTTGATTTAGAATATTATCAATCAAACCATGAAGGTGAATTAATTGAAAAAATTCAAAAAATTGGATTTTCATATGATGGAATAATTATTAATGCTGGAGGCTTCACCCATACTTCTGTAGCCTTAAGAGATGCAATATCTTCAGTAACAACACCTGCAATTGAAGTTCATATTAGCAATATATTATCAAGAGAAGAATTCAGAAAAAAAAGCTATCTAAGTGATGTTTGTACAGGAATTATATCAGGCTTAGGATTAATGGGATATGAAGCTGCAATAAATTATTTTTCTGAAAAAAATGATTAATATATATACCGATGGTTCAAGTAGAGGAAATCCAGGTCCTGGAGGATATGGAATTGTGATGCTTTATAAAGATAAAAGGAAAGAACTTAGTCAGGGGTATAGGCTCACTACTAATAACAGGATGGAACTAACAGCAGTTATAAAAGCTTTAGAAGCAATAAAAAATAATAAAATTGAAATAACAATATATTCCGACTCAAAATATGTAGTTGAATCAATTGAGAAAGGATGGATTTGGAATTGGGAGAAAAAAAATTTTAAAAAGAAATTAAATTCAGATTTATGGAAAATATTCATTCCATTATATAAGAAGTTTAAGGTTAACTTTAAATGGGTAAAAGGTCATTCAGGAAATGTGGAAAATGAAAGGTGTGATGAACTCGCTAATAAAGCTCAAGAAAAAGAATTGTTAATTGACAAAGGTTACGAAGTCAATAATTAGACTGCAGAAATAGCAGCGCCAATAATTCCTGAATTATTTCTGTTTTGTGCAGGTATTATTTCACAATTAGATTTCAGATCATTTTTAAATTCGTCAAAATATTTACTTATTCCTCCTCCAAAAATTATTGTATTTGGTGAAACTAATAATTCAATATATTCTAAATATTCTGTAAATCTTGCTGACCATTCTTTCCAAGATAATTCTAGCTTTTTTCTAGCAAGATTCGATGCATATTTTTCTGCACAGTCTCCGTACATTTTTAAATGACCAAACTCAATGTTTGGGACAAGTTTTCCGTCTACAAATATTGAGGTTCCTAATCCTGTACCTACGGTTATTACCATAACTGTACCTTTTTTAGGAACATTTTTATTTAAATAAATCTCAGCTATTCCTGCTGCATCAGCATCATTAACTGCTTTGCATTCTAAATTAAAATTTTGAAAGAATTTTTTTTTGATATTCACACCCACCCACTTCTTACTCATATTAGCAGCTGAGAAAACCTTATTCTTTTTTACCACACCAGGAAAACCACATCCTACTTTACCTGACCATTTAAATTCCTCAATAAAGTTTGATTGAATTCCAGAAAATATCTTTTTTGGAGATGAAGGATCAGGTGTCGGAAATCTAACTTTTTGGGAAACTAATTTTCCTTTTTTTGTGTCAACTACTGCAGCTTTAACTCCAGAGCCACCAATATCTATTCCAAGGATTTCCATTACTTTATTACCTTTAATTTAGCAAAATTTAAGAGTAAAGTCTTCTCTCCTACATTTTTAAAATTTACAATTGCTTTTTTTTGATTAGAATGATTCTCTACTTTTTTAATTTTTCCAATACCAAAAATGTCATGTTTTACATTTACGCCCTCTATCAAATCATCAATATTACTTGACTTAATGGATGATGAATTATTTGTTGATACTTTTTTAATAGGTGATAAATTTCTTTTTTTTTCTTTCAAAACATTTGACACCAATGATCTATTAGTATTAAAATTATCAAAATCTAGATATGCTGGACTAATTTCTTTTATAAACCTACTTTTCTCACAATCCTTTAACATTCCATATCTATATCTTGTACTAGAGTAAGTTAAATACAATTTTTTCATAGCTCGAGTAATTGCAACATAGAAAAGTCTCCTTTCCTCTTCAAGATCTTCTCTTGATGAAATCATCATTTGAGAAGGAAATAAATCTTCTTCTACTCCAACTATAAATACAACTGAAAATTCTAAGCCTTTTGCCATATGTATTGTCATTAATGAAATATATTCTTCATTACTATCATCTTCTTTATCTTGATCAGTCATTAATGATATTTCCTGTAAGAAATCTTCAAGTTTTTTGTTTTTATTATCATCATTATCTAAAAACTCTTTAATTGAATTGAGTAATTCTTGAACATTCTCATATCTACTTATACCTTCGATACTTCTATCATCCCAAAGCTCTTTTAAAAGACCCGAATTTGATGCTATATGTGATGCGGTTGTATAAGCATCATTATTTTTGGAAAAGTTTGAAAAAGAGATAATCAAATCTTTAAATGGAGTTAATAAGTTATTTATTCTGGAATTTAATAGCTCAGAGGATCTCAGAATAACATCCCATAAGCTTATATTTTCTTTATTTGAAATCGTAATTATTTTATCAACAGAAGTTTGGCCAATTCCTCGTCTTGGATAGTTAATGATTCTTCTAAATGATTGTTCATCATTTTGATTAATAGAAAATCGTAGGTAGGCTATTAAATCTTTTACTTCTTTTCTTTGATAGAAAGAAACTCCACCAAAAACCTTATACTTTAATCCGATTCTTCTTAATGCTTCTTCAATTGATCTAGATTGGCTATTTGTTCGATAAAGAACAGCAAAATTAGAGTTTGTTAATTGATTTCTATTTTTCTCTTCAAAAATTAAATTAGAAACTATTTTACCTTCTTCATTATCCGAAAAGGATTTTTTAATTGAAATTAATTCACCGTCTTCATTATCTGTCCAAACTTCTTTACTAATCTTGGATTTATTTTTTTCAATAACTGAATTTGCTGCATTTACTATAGTTTTAGTTGATCTATAGTTTTGTTCAAGCTTGATAGTTTTCAAATCATCAAAATCATCTTCAAACTTCAAAATATTTCTAATCTCTGCTCCTCTAAATGCATAAATGGACTGAGCGTCATCACCTACTACAAAAATATTTCTACTAACTGATGCTAATCTTTTTGTAATTAGATATTGGCAATAATTGGTATCTTGAAACTCATCAATTAATACATGTTGAAACAATTGCTGGTACTTATTTAGAATGTCTATATGTTCTGAAAATAAAGTATTTGTATTAAAAAGTAAATCATCAAAATCCATAGCCTGAGATTTAAAACATCTCTCAGAATATATTTTATAAATCTCTCCAATCATTGGTCTTAATGAAGAGCTATCTTCTTCTTGAAGAATTGGATTGTTTTTATATTCCAAAGGGGAGATCAATCTATTCTTAGCATTTGAAATTCTATTAAATACAAAGTTTTCTTTATATAGCTTAGGATCTAAATTTTGTTCTTTCACTATAGCCTTAATTAAATTTTTGGAATCTTGAGTATCATAAATAACAAAATTTGGTGGATACCCTATTTTATATCCTTCAGTTCGAAGTATTCTAGCGAAAATAGAATGAAAAGTACCCATCCATAGGCTTCTTGCTTCTGTTCCAACTATACCCTCTATCCTATTTTTCATTTCTTTTGCTGCCTTATTAGTAAATGTTAAAGCAAGAATTGAAAATGGATCTATACCTTGTTTTATCAGATGGGCTATTCTATATGTTAAAACTCTAGTTTTACCTGAACCTGCTCCTGCAATCACGAGACACGGTCCTTTTGGATGTAATACTGCTTCTTTTTGACTGGAGTTTAAATCTTCTAAATATTTCATAAAAAATAAGAAGATGAATCTACTACTTAATTGATGAAAAAATTAATTAGTTTTGAAAAAAATTATGGAGATGGAATATAATACTACTAGAAGCAATTTAATATTAAGAGAGTATGGCAGAAACTTTCATAAGCTTGTTGATTATGTGGGTAATGTTAAAAGCAAAGAAGAAAGAAATAAAATGTCAAAAACTTTAGTTGATATGATGAAACTTACACATCCAAGTTTTAAAGACCAAAGTGAAGTAGAAGCAAAAATGTGGGATGACTTATTTATCATGTCTGACTATAGCTTAGATATAGATAGCCCCTATCCAATGCCTAAGAAAAAAACTGAAGCTGATAAACCTAAAAGGCTAGAGTACCCAAAAACAAAAATAAAATATAGACATTACGGCAAGAAAATTGAATTGCTAATTGATGAGGCCTGTAAACTAAAGAAAGAAGAAGATAGAGAAGCTGCTGTAATTCACATTGGAAAAATTATGAAATCATTTTTTGGTATGTGGAATAAAGAATCAATTGACAGTAAAGTAATTGTTGATAATATAAAGGAATTATCAAATAATAAATTATCAATAGATATTGAAAAAGTGAATGAAATGAATTTATTCTTCAAGGTTACAAAAGAAAGAGGATCAAGATCAAAACATTATCATTCAAAGAAAAACTTTAAATCAAATAGACCATTTCGAAAAAGAAGAATGTAATGGGATCCTTCAGAATAAATGGTGGAAAAAGTCTTAAAGGTGTAATTTATCCACAAGGCGCAAAAAATGAAGCTCTTCAAATTTTATGTGCTGTATTACTTTCTGATGAAAATATAACTATTGAAAATGTTCCTGATATAAAAGATGTAAATCTTTTAATAGATTTATTAGATGGAATGGGTGTTGATGTTAAAAAAGTAGACTCAACAACATATAAATTTACATCTGATTCTATTGACGTTGACTATACTAAATCTAAAGATTTCTTTGAAAAATCTTCTAAGATACGAGGGTCAATTATGTTAATGGGACCTTTGGTTGCTAGATTTGGAAATGCGTATTTAGCAAAACCTGGAGGAGATAAAATTGGAAGAAGAAGAGTTGATACTCACTTTATTGGAATTCAAGAACTTGGAGCAAAATTTACCCTTGAAAATAATAATACTCTATTTAAAGTTTCTGCAAATAGACTTAAAGGAAAGGATATTTTACTAGACGAAGCTTCAGTTACAGGTACAGCCAATATTATCATGGCAGCATCTCTTGCAGAAGGTAAAACTACTATCTATAATGCAGCTTGCGAACCTTACATTCAGCAACTATGTAAAATGCTTAACTCAATGGGAGCAAATATTAAGGGAATAGGTTCAAATTATTTAAAAATTGAGGGTGTATCTAAATTATCTGGTACTAAACATAGAATTTTACCTGATATGATCGAAATTGGAAGTTTTATTGGACTTGCAGCAATGACTAAATCTGATATTTTAATTAAAGATGTTAGTTTAGATAACTTAGGTATTATTCCTAAAACCTTTCAAAGGCTTGGCATAAAAATGAATTTAAAAGATGATTCAATTCATATTCCTGCTCAAGATCATTATGAAATTGAATCTTTCATTGATGGTTCAATTATGACAATATCCGATGCAATATGGCCAGGTTTTTCACCTGATCTATTAAGTATAGCTCTAGTAACTTCAATTCAAGCAAAAGGAACAGTATTAATTCATCAAAAAATGTTTGAGAGTAGATTATTTTTTGTTGATAAACTTATAGATATGGGAGCTCAAATAATTTTATGCGATCCACATAGAGCTACTGTTATTGGGCTTGACAGAAAAATTCCTCTAAAAGGTATACAGATGACCTCACCAGATATAAGAGCTGGTGTTTCCTTGCTCATAGCAGCTCTTTCAGCTAATGGAACAAGTATAATAGATAATATAGATCAAATAGATAGAGGTTATAGTAATATAGATCAGAGACTTAGAGAACTAGGTGCTGATATTGAAAGAATTTAGATCTTATTCTTTAGGTTAGATAAAGAAAATATAGGTCCATCAACTATAAATAATTCAACCACAAATGATGGTAAGCCATCAATGACTGCATAGCTTTGTAGAGTTACTTTTGTTTCTTCATCACTAATTTTTGAAAGATTCCAAATGGATTTTGAATCAAATATTCTAATATAATTTCCATCAACTGGAATATAATTTGGAACTGAATTTAAGCTAATTGAAACAAAGTCATCTTTCTTATCAATTTTTACATCAGAAACTAAATCTCTTTTTTTCAGAGGCCACCCCATTTCCATTGTGAAATAGACATAAAATAATGAGTCATATTTTTTTTCAATTATTCTACTATCTTCAAGTTTATACATCCACTTATGAGAATTATCATAGTCTAAAATTATCTCTAAAATTGAATTTATATTGGTATTAATTACAGTTTCAGCTAAATACTCAACATTATTTAATTCATTTTTCCTTAGATAAACTTTTATATTATTCTCCTCTTTTTTTAACTCCCAATCAGAAGATATAAAATGATTCTTTTCATAAGAAAAAAGATTTAAATAGAGAATTAAAACGTTTATTAGCATAATTGATAAAAATTATTAAATTAAATTACATAGAAAATTATAGTCTTGTTACTACACATAGTATGAGAAATTTAATTCTGTTTTTCACTTTTAGTTTATTTCTAAATCCTACTTTTATTAACGCACAATCTAATAATAATGATACTATAATATCTAATTCTCAAGACTCTTTATTAATAAAAGATGAAATAAAAGATGTAGAGTTATCATTTAATATTATAAACTATGAAATCAACGGAGAACAGAAAATTTTAATCGAAAATTTATTTAATCCTACAAATATAACCTTAAATGAGAGAGACACTTTATCTATGATAATACAATTAAAAGGGAAAGAGGAAGAAGTAATATTTAATTATTATTTTAATGATAATCCTAACTTCAGAAATATTGAAAATGGAAAAATAATTTACGACAAAAGAAGTAAAAGAATATACTTTGAGTTCATTCCTGATGATAACCAGGCAATTAATAAATTTATAACCTGGAACCTATTTGCTTATGAAAAAAATTCAAATTTAAAGAGGTATGATTTTCTTATTGAAATTAATAATTTAGAATATGCTCCTAAGATAATTAATAAACAAATAGATAAAATTATCAGGAACAATTATTCATTTCGTTATACTCCTATTATTTCAGATGGTGATAATAATGTATTATTTGAATTAAAAACTGATGCGCCAATTGATAACTTCAATCCTATTTCTGGAAATATAGATTGGAAGATTGATCCAAATAATATAGATGAACTAGAGAAGACATTTAGTTTTATTTTAAAGGCATATAAAAAAAATAAGCCTGAGCTATTTGATGTAGATACATTTAAAATTATTTATTCTGAAAATAATTTTCCTCCAGTTTTTGGAAAGACATCAAAATGGATAGTTGAGGAAGGAAGTTCTTATACATATAAAATTCCAGTAGATGATCCTAATGTTAATGATTCAATTATAATAGAAAATGTAGGTGCACAATTACCAAGAGGAATGAAACTTAACAATTCAAAGAAAACAATAAGTTTTAATGTTGATTACGATCACGTTGAAAGAACAAACTCTACAACAAATTATAACCTAGAACTTAAAGCTACAGATTTATCGGGATTATCCTCTCAGATAACATTAGATGTGGTAGTAATGAATACTATCAATCCGCTTAAGGTACAAGAAAAAATTACAGAATTAATTAATGAATTAGAATCTCAACAAGATGGATTAGAAGAAATAAATGATAATCTTAAGTGGATAGAAGCTACATCTAAAAACAATAGAAAAATAAGAACATTTAGTGCGGCAGGAATTACATTTCTTGGTGCATTGATGGGAGTACTATCTTCTAACTCAGAGGTCACTAGGAAAGCAGGACCAATTATAGGAGCAAGCGGAGCTGTTCTCTCTGTAATTAATGAGGTATTATCTAGAGATGACAATGAGATTAAAAACTTATTACAAGAAACAATCAAACTCCAATCTAATGTCAAAGCAAAATATGATAGACTTAGTTTTTATAAAAACTCAAATAATCCTAGTGATTTCCAAAACCAAGAAATTGATCTATTAGTTAGAACTATTGAAAATGATAGAGAAAATTTAAATAAAAGCCTATTTACTATATCTGAAAATTATAAAATAATAATTTCAGAAAATAGGATTCGAAATATGATTAACAAAAAGAAAAACTATGAGTAAACAACATCTTGATAATTATATAAAGACTTGTGTAAGCATTATCTCAGGATCAATTATTCTGGTAATGGTAATGTTTGCAAGCTTATTTATATACGTTACTTTTTTTGAAAGTAATGAAACTACACAGGTAGAAAGAAGACAAGAACATGTAGAAAATCATATAAAAGAAGCTGAAAAACTTGATAGAATTATAAGAGTTTTAGAAAAAATTAATAAAAATTTAGATGAAGGAAAAAATTAAAAAATTTTATAATTCCGATCTCTATATCAAGATAATTTATGGAATACCAGCTCTAGTTTCTGGTGGATTTGCATTTATATTACTCAGCATTTTTACGATCCAAATTATTCATCAATCTTTTTTCAGTGAAGAAATTACTTATGAAGATATGATAAATGAGTATAGATATAACCACAAAATTTATCATGAAAAAGATATGCAGAGAATGGATAGGATCATCGAATTAATGGAGGATATAAAAGAAAAAACTAGCAAATCAAATTAGTATGTGGAGTCGGCGGGATTCGAACCCGCGTCCAGCTATGGAAACCGTATTCCGTCTACATGCTTAGATAATTTTTAATTTTCGAAATAGAGCAGGAAAATATCAACCAACATCTATCCTTACCTACTAAATTTCCAATATATAATTGTAGGGAAAAATATAAAGTAGATCTCCTTATGACACCATATTAATTAACCGAAGATCACCAGTTAAATTATGATGTGGTTATTTAAATTCTTAGAATTTAAACCGCCATAGCGTATTCGTATTTACGTTCGCCGTTTAAAGTATGTAGTATTTGATTACGGATGTTACTATCACCCGACATGCAAAAATAAAATTTATCATACTGTCAATTCCAGTCGACCCCAAAAAACAAAGAACAATATTGTTGCGCAAATCTAATTTATTTAATTTACATCTGTGGAAAAATATGTTGTATCGGCAAGAAAATATAGACCTATAAAATTTGAAGATGTAGTAGGTCAATCTCATGTAACTACTACTTTAGAAAATGCTATAAAAAATGAAAAAGTTGCTCAATCAATTTTATTTTGTGGACCAAGAGGAGTTGGCAAAACTACGTGTGCAAGAATATTAGCAAATCAGATAAATGGTTTCAATATTGAAAATCCTCTTGAAAACTCTAATAATCTTAATATTTATGAACTAGATGCAGCTTCAAATAACTCTGTCGATGATATAAGAAATTTAATTGATCAAGTAAGGTATGCACCACAATCTGGAAAATATAAAGTATATATAATAGATGAAGTTCATATGTTATCTAATGCTGCATTTAATGCCTTTTTGAAAACCCTTGAAGAGCCACCATCATACGCTATTTTCATATTAGCAACTACAGAAAAAAATAAGGTAATTCCAACCATATTATCAAGATGTCAAATATATGATTTTAATAGAATAGAGATTATAGATATTAAAAATAAACTCAAGGATATACTAGAAAATGAAAAAATTGAATTTGAAGATGAAGCATTACACATTATAGCTCAAAAAGCAGATGGAGCAATGAGAGATGCATTATCTACTCTTGATCTGATTAGAACATTTTCTAAAGACTCAAAAATCACCTTAGAGGTAGTAACTAAAAACTTAAATATATTAGATAATGATTATTTCTTTAAAGTAAGTAATCTTCTTTTCGCGTCTTCAGTATCTGAAACTCTTCTAGTACACAATGAAATTTTACTTAAAGGATTTGAAAGTTTCAATTTATTAAATGGTCTCTCAAATCACTTTAGAAATCTTCTTCTATCAAAAAATGAAAGTTTAGTTGAAATCATGGAAGTTTCTGAAGCTGAAAAAACAAAATATATAAATCAAGCAAAGACCATTGACACTGAATTCATTGAAAATTCACTAGAAATTTTAAATCAATTTGAAATCAATTATAAACAATCAAGTAATCATAAAATTCATACTGAAATAGCTTTAATTAAAATTTGTTCACTGAATAAAAAAAAAACTCCAAAATCTGAAGAAGTAAAAAAAATAACTGAAGTAAAAGAAAAGGATGAAACAGTCAAAGCAACAAAAACTGATAAATCAAAATTAGCAAATAAGGATATTGTAGAACCAGATACTTCAGCAAATAAGGACACTCCAAACCTCAAAAATTTATTAACTGAAAAGAAAGAATCGGAAGCAGAGAAAAAAGATAAGGAAGAGTCAAATGAGAAAATTCCTTTTACGGAAGATGAATACAAAATACTTATTAATGATTTTTCAGAATCATTAAA
>CEVF01154500.1_pt1 | contig 33340 bp, 34 predicted proteins | sample 356441 | NCBI WGS metagenome assembly CEVF01 (sample SAMEA2622765, study PRJEB7988) | marine metagenome | biome: marine biome (ENVO:00000447); feature: surface water layer (ENVO:00002042); material: "saline water (ENVO:00002010), including plankton (ENVO:xxxxxxxx)" | depth 5 m | reverse complement strand
GGCGCCAAGATCCATATTGGAATGGATGTGGATTATGCGGAGATGCGAGCCGTAACGGGAGGGATCATCGAAGCTTCGGGTTTGGCCAAAAATCTATCTGTGGTCCTTAACACTGGGGGTGTTTTTGAAGGAAGGGAATTGAGAACGGCCACTACAGAAGTGAAAATTTCAGCTGGAGGTGAAGCAGATGTGTTTGCATCCGAAGTGGTGGACATTAATGTTAGGGCAGGAGGTGATGTATACGTATACGGAAACCCTAAAACTGTTCGCAAAAAAACATTTGTGGGCGGAAAGGTCCATATGAGGGATTAATGAAAATCCATGTATAGAAAAAGCCCTTTGTTTTCGCAAAGGGCTTTTTCTTTTAAAAAGGGGCTATCCCTTCTCTATTTTCTAAAGATGTAACGGGTAATAAAAATGCCCTGTCCATCTCCTTTGCCACCTTCACTTTCCACACCACTGACAACAAAGGCCAATTCCCAACCATTGGAAACCATATCATTGATCATGGAGGTGATCATGGCATCGTTGGCCGCAATGTTCTGAAAACGGATTCCACCAAGGTTATAGAAGTTCAATAGTTTGGTTTCTTCAAAGTTCTTTACACGGATTTCACTCCTATCTGCTTTGTTACGGCTATTGTCATCTTCGGTTTGGACACTTGTGAATTCCTTGTAATCCTTGTCCTCCATGGCATTGATGATTCTAGATCTTCCCAGGCCATTGGGCACAATGGATTCCACGCTAGTGATTACCTTGTACTGTTGTGCGTTTGCACTGAACGCAGTTGCCAAGGCAATTACTGCGATAAAAATGATTTTTTTCATGATTAATTTTAATGATTGTTAAAACTGTCTTCAAAGATATAGGACGGAAAGGATGGAATATTGTTACTTTGTAATTAAAAAGTGAACAAATTGTGAACGGGACTGTTTATAAGTCAACAGGAAGCTGGTATACCGTAAAATCCGAAGAAGGGGAATTTTACGAATGCCGTATTAAAGGAAAATTCCGTACACAAGGAATAAAAAGCACCAATCCGGTAGCTGTTGGGGACCATGTTCGTTTTGATTTGGAAACCATTGGGGATGAAACGGTAGGTGTGATCACGGAAATAGGTGAGCGCAAAAATTACATTGTCCGAAAATCGGTCAAGCTCTCCAAACAGACCCATATTATTGCTTCCAATCTTGACCAAGTTTTTCTCTTGGTCACACTTAATAACCCTCCCACTTTTACCAGTTTTATCGATCGGTTTTTGGTTACTGCAGAGGCCTATGAAATTCCGGTGGTATTGCTGTTTAATAAGATGGATCTATATAACGAAGAGGAAAAATTGGAAGTGGACCATTTGATTGGCCTGTATACCAAAATAGGTTATCAATGCATTGGAATTGAAGCCAAGCAAGGTAAAAATATCGATGGGGTAAAAGAATTGATGCTTGGCAAAACAAGTATGTTTGCAGGACACTCCGGGGTGGGAAAATCAACTTTGGTAAATGCCCTGGAACCTGGTATGCAGTTGAAGACCGCAGAGATTTCCGAACAGCACATGCAAGGACAGCACACTACGACCTTTGCGGAGATGTACGACCTCTCTTTTGATGCTCGGATTATAGATACCCCGGGAATAAAAGGATTTGGTATTGTGGATATGGACAAGCATGAGATTGGTAATTATTTTCCAGAGTTTTTTGCGTTAAAATCGGAATGTAAGTTCAATAATTGTCTCCATTTAGATGAACCCAAGTGTGCGATAAAAGAGGCTTTGGAAAATGGAAAGATAGCTGAAAGCCGTTATCGGAGCTATGTTCAAATGGTAACGGGAGATGAAGATAATCCATATAGGGAACGATCATGAGAACAGTATTACAACGAGTTTCAAAAGCAAGTGTAACAGTTGATGGGGAAATAGTTTCATCCATTGGGAATGGTCTTTTGGTGTTATTGGGAGTTGAGGATGCCGATGCCAAGGAGGATATTGAGTGGTTGACCCAAAAAATTGCCAACCTTCGAATTTTTAATGATGGGAATGGTGTTATGAACCGTTCCGTTATGGATGTTGGTGGCGATATTATTGTGGTCAGTCAATTTACACTCCACGCCCAGACCAAAAAAGGGAACCGACCTTCCTACATCAAAGCGGCAAAGCCAGATGTTGCGATTCCACTATATGAGGAATTTGTCAAGGTATTGGAGCAAAAAACTGGGAAAAAAGTAGGTACTGGAATTTTTGGTGCGGACATGAAGGTGGAACTGCTCAATGATGGCCCCGTAACCATTGTGATTGATACAAAAAATAAGGAATAATGAACATAGAAAACGCACAAAAAGCAGTAGACGAATGGATAAAAAACCATGGGGTCCGCTACTTTAACGAACTTACCAATATGGCGCAACTTACAGAAGAGGTCGGGGAAGTTGCTAGAATCATTGCGAGACGGTATGGGGAACAAAGCGAAAAAGAATCCGATAAGTCCAAGGATTTGGGAGAGGAACTCGCAGATGTGGTATTCGTTGTACTCTGTTTGGCCAACCAGACAGGAATAAATCTGCAAGAAGCTTTTGATAAAAAATTGGACCTGAAGACCAAACGGGATCACGACCGTCATCAAAATAACAAAAAGCTTAAATAAAGTTGTCCGCATAAAGGGACTTTAGACGCGTTTTTTCTAGTTTTGACAATTCATCCAAACCGTAACGAATTGAGACTTCAACTTTCTGCACCCCGCGATAAAAAGATTAAAAAAGCCATTGCAATTACCGGTTCCAAAAGTGAAACGAATCGGTCTTTGTTGCTGCAGGCCCTTTTCCCGAACATTAAAATTGAGAACCTTTCCAATTCTGATGATGGGGAGGTAATGCAAAAAGGACTGGCCAAATCGTCCGGGGTAGTGGATATTCACCATGCAGGAACGGCCATGCGGTTTTTAACGGCTTATTTCGCTTCCCAAGATGGTAAGCAAGTCACCCTTACAGGGTCGCAACGCATGCAGGAACGCCCCATAAAAATATTGGTCGAGGCACTTCGATCACTTGGTGCCGACATTCAATATGAAAAAGAAGAAGGCTATCCACCATTAAGGATAATTGGGAAAAAATTGGAAAAGAGCCAAGTATCACTTCCGGCCAACATCAGTAGCCAATATATTTCTGCTTTGTTATTGATAGCCCCGAGTTTGGAGCATGGTTTGGAATTGGATTTAATTGGAAAAATCACTTCGGTGCCCTACATAAAAATGACCTTGGCGCTTTTGGACCAAATTGGGGTGCAGACATTTTTTGGAGGAAACAAAATTATGGTTAAGCCCAAACAAAAAGTCGATGATACAACTTTGGTCGTCGAATCCGATTGGAGCTCGGCCAGTTATTTTTATAGTATTTCCGCCATGTCCGAGCTAGGTACAGAAATCCAATTGTCCTCCTACAAAGAAAACTCCTTGCAGGGCGATAGTGTTTTGGCAGAAATCTATAAAGATTTTGGTGTGGAGACTACTTTTTCCGGTAATACCATACATCTTAAAAAAGTTACGGCGGTTGGTTCCAATAATTTAAAGTATGACCTTTCCAATGCCCCGGATATCGCTCAGACCATTGCCGTAACCTGTTTGGGCCTTGGAATTGGATGCCACTTAACTGGGTTGCATACATTGCCGATCAAGGAAACGGACCGTCTGGCTGCACTTCAAATGGAGTTGGGCAAGTTTGGCGCAAAGGTGGATATTGATTCCGAAAGTCTGACGCTCACACCTCAGGCTCAGCTCAAAGGAGGGGTTTCCGTGGATACGTACAACGATCACAGAATGGCCATGGCATTCGGCCCACTGGCCCTTAAAGTTGACTTTGCCGTCAATGATGCGCAGGTGGTGTCAAAATCCTATCCCGACTTTTGGAAGGACCTTAAAATACTTGGATTCGGCATCGAGGAATTGTAAATCACATTTAATCATCAAATTACTTGACATCCGCTATCGCGAGGTCGTATATTTGCACCTCTTTAAAAAAATCGAAAAAAAGTCCACATGAAATTATCGAACTTCAATTTTGAATTGCCTAAAGAACTATTGGCAGAATATCCCGCGGAACACAGGGACGAATCCAAATTAATGGTGGTTCATAGGGATACGGGAAAAATTGAACATAAAATGTTCAAAGACATAGTTGATTACTTCGAAGAAGACGATGTTATGGTCTTGAACAATACCAAGGTATTTCCTGCGAGACTTTTTGGCAATAAGGAAAAGACAGGTGCTAGAATCGAGGTTTTCTTGCTAAGGGAACTTAACCAAGAACAACGCCTTTGGGATGTGTTGGTAGATCCGGCAAGGAAAATCCGTATAGGTAACAAACTTTATTTTGGTGAAGATGAAAGTTTGGTGGCAGAGGTAATCGATAATACCACATCAAGAGGAAGAACATTACGCTTTCTGTATGATGGTTCCTATACCGATTTTAGAAGAAAACTAAGGGAATTGGGAGAAACCCCACTTCCAAAATATATCAAAAGAGAGGTTACCCCGGAAGACGAGGAACGTTACCAGACCATTTATGCCAAGCACGAAGGAGCTGTTGCGGCCCCGACCGCAGGTTTGCACTTTTCAAAACACTTGTTGAAACGCTTGGAAATCAAAGGAATTGAATTTGCAGAGGTCACTTTGCACGTAGGTTTGGGAACCTTTAACCCCGTTGAGGTAGAGGATTTGTCCAAACACAAAATGGACAGTGAAGAGCTGGTGATCGACGAAAAAGCCACGGAAATCGTGAACAATGCCAAAGCCAATAAGAGAAGAGTGTGCGCTGTGGGTACAACAGTAATGAGAGGCTTGGAAAGTGCGGTTTCATCCGAACACACATTGAATACGTTTGAAGGATGGACCAATAAGTTCATATTCCCACCCTACGAATTCAGTATCGCAAACTGTATGATTACCAACTTCCACTTGCCAAAATCGACTTTATTGATGATGGTCTCTGCATTTGCGGGTCACGACCTTATTAAAAAAGCATACAAGCAGGCTATTTTGGAAGGATATCGCTTTTATTCCTACGGAGATGCAATGTTGATTATCTAAAGACATAACATAATGGAAGAAAAATCCCGTTTGCTTTGTGCCGGCGGGATTTTTTCTTACTTATCTTTAAATGGTGGAAATCAATAAAAAGGACATACGGGCATTGACCAAGGAGCAGCTTCGTCAGTTTTTTGTGGAGCAGGGTGATAAGGCATTTCGTGGCAATCAGGTCTACGAATGGCTGTGGCAGAAATCTGCCCACGATTTTGATGCCATGACCAACATTTCCAAGGAAACCCGTAAAATGCTGGAAGATAATTTTGTGATCAACCACATTCGGGTGGACCAAATGCAGCGCAGTTCGGACGGTACCATCAAAAATGCAGTGCGTTTGCACGATGGATTGATTGTCGAATCCGTTTTGATCCCTACAGAAACCCGTACCACGGCTTGCGTGTCCAGTCAGGTAGGATGCAGTTTGGATTGTAGGTTCTGTGCAACAGCCCGTCTAAAGCGCATGCGGAACTTAAACCCTGATGAGATCTATGATCAAGTAGTGGCCATAGATAACGAAAGCAGATTATACTTTGATCGTCCGCTGAGCAACATCGTATTTATGGGTATGGGAGAACCTTTGATGAACTACAATAATGTATTGAAAGCCATCGATAAGATTACTTCTCCCGAAGGCTTGGGCATGTCCCCAAAACGAATTGTGGTTTCTACTTCCGGTGTTCCCAAAATGATCAGAAAAATGGCAGATGAAGAGGTGAAGTTCGGTTTGGCCGTTTCCCTGCATTCCGCCATCGATGAGGTAAGAACTTCCATAATGCCCTTTAATTCCACGTTCCCACTGAAAGATTTAAGGGAAGCCCTGGAATATTGGTACAGTAAGACCAAGAACAGGATAACCTACGAATATGTGGTTTGGAAAGGAATCAATGATACGCAAGAAGCTGCTGATGCGCTCGTGAAATTTTGCAAATTTGCACCCTCCAAAGTAAATATCATTGAATATAACCCTATTGATGATGGCGATTTTCAGCAGGCATCCAATATAGCCGTTGAAATGTACCAAAACACTTTGGAAAAGAATGGTATCACCGTAACTGTGCGTAGATCCCGTGGGAAGGATATTGATGCAGCCTGTGGACAATTGGCCAATAAAAGTTAGATGTTCAATAATTCAATGACCTATACCAATAGTAGACCTTTTATCTATTTTCTTCCCCCTTCGATATGTACCCTTTTCAGGTGTAAATCATCGATACTTTTAGAACTGTATCTTAAAACTTCGATTTCATTCCAACAACTCTTGCATTTTCCCTACTTTTAGGGATTCAAAACCAAACACCAAACCGTTACGTTGAAAATCGTTTCGCAGATAAGGGAACCCATTGAAAACGAGATGCAGCTTTTTGAGGAGAAATTCTTCAAATCCATGTCCTCTAAAGTAGCACTGTTCAATAGGATAACCTATTACATCGTAAATAGAAAGGGAAAGCAGATGCGCCCTATGTTCGTGTTCCTCACCGCCAAATTATTGAACGGAGAAGTCAATGAACGTACTTATACCGGAGCTTCCATAATTGAATTGATCCACACGGCCAGTTTAGTGCACGACGATGTGGTGGACGACAGCAACAAACGTAGAGGCTTTTTCTCCATCAATGCATTGTGGAAGAACAAAATCGCCGTTTTGGTCGGGGATTTTCTTTTCTCGAAAGGATTATTGGTTTCTTTGGAAAACAAAGATTATGATCTGCTCCATATTATTTCCAATGCTGTACGGGATATGAGTGAAGGTGAGTTGCTTCAAATTGAAAAAGCACGCCTTTTGGATATTACGGAAGAGGTGTACTACGACATCATTCGCCAGAAAACCGCAACGTTGATTGCCGCTTGTTGTAGTATGGGAGCCTGCTCCGTTCGCCCAGATTCGGAGGAAGTGGAAACATTCAGGAAATTCGGGGAGCTTTGTGGAATGGCCTTTCAGATAAAGGATGACTTGTTTGATTATGGGGCGGAAAAAATCGGAAAACCAACTGGAATCGATATCAAGGAACAAAAAATGACCCTTCCCTTGATCTACGCTTTGAACAATAGCGACAAGGAAAAGAAGAAGTGGTTGATCAATTCCATTAAAAAGCACAACAAGGACAAGAAACGGGTGAAAGAGGTAATCGCCTATGTCAAGCAAAAAGGTGGTCTTGAATATGCAGTGACCAAAATGTTGGAGTTCAAGGACCAAGCCTTGGCCATTTTGGACAATTATCCCGATTCAGCATATAAAAACTCCCTCATATTTATGGTCAACTACGTAGTGGACCGAAAAAAATAGGATGTAAGAACCAGTAAATCAGTAAAATACTGAAAAATTTTATTTTTCAGGCAACGATTTGTGTTTATATCCCGTCTATTAAAACAGAAGCACCTTTGTAAACCAAACTTTTGAAGATCATCACGCTACATAGCAACGAAAAACAACTGATCAAAAAGGCGATCAAAAGGGATAGACAGGCCCAGAAATTACTGTACGATAGGTTTTCACCCAAAATGCTAGGGGTTTGCAGACAATACATCAAGGATCTTCATTTTGCAGAGGATGTTATGATCAATGGTTTTGTCAAGGTGTTTAAGCACCTAAGTTCTTTTCAGGGCAAAGGAAGCTTTGAAGGTTGGATCAGGGCCATTATGGTCAGGGAAAGCATTTCATATTTGCGCAAAAGACAGTTCGTGGTCTATGATGATGATATTTTGGAAACGGGAGGTGATATGGTATCGGTACATGAAGGTCTGTTGGATGTTGAGTATGTGCAACACCTCATTGACGAGCTGCCCGAAGGTTACAAAACGGTGTTTTTGCTCCATGCCATTGAAGGCTACGGACATAAGGAAATATCAGAGATGTTGGAGATTTCCGAAGGAACCTCAAAATCCCAATTGTTCAAGGCAAGGAAGTTGCTTCAAGAGAATTTAAGTTTAAGGGGGATGTCGCCCAAATCAAAGTCGGGCATTAAAAAATAATGGATATGGATAAGTTGGAAAAACATATCAAGGAAAAATTGGAGGAGCGAACCATAGCCCCTTCTGCTGATGCTTGGGATAAAATTGTATCACAGGTCCAAGAACCATCATCAAGGAAAAGGTATGCTTGGTTCCCCTATGCCATAGCGGCAAGTATTGTGGGCATCGTATTGGTGTCGGTTTTCTTTTATACAAAAGATAATCTTGAAGTGGAGCAAATTAAGGTGGTGGAAACAGGGACAAAGACGGAAAAACAGAACCAGCTGCCCGAGGATAAAGGTATTATGGAAACCGATGAGGATGGGCAAATAGATGTTGTGGAAATTGAGACTGAAACCAAAATATCTGAAAGAAAGGAAGAATTTGTTCCCAAGCAATCAATATTGAATACGGTTGTTGCCGATCAAAAGGTACAACAGCCATTGCGTGACGAGGTTAAAATAAATTCGGATAAGTTGATTGCCCAAAAAGTAGAAGAAGTCGTGGCCCAGGTACAGCAAATGGAAAGTTTGCAACAAGATGTTTCCGATGCCGAGGTGGATTCGTTATTGCGGGCGGCACAACGACAGATTTTAACCGATAAATTGTTCTCCCCAACAGGGTCGGTAGATGCGATGTCCTTATTGGCCGAGGTGGAGGATGAGCTGGACGAATCGTTCCGCGACCAGATCTTTGATGCCCTGAAATCGGGTTACTTGAAACTACGTACGGCAGTGGCAGACCGAAACGAATAAAAATATTCATCAATCAAAACAAACCTTCAAAAACTTCCCGTCCAAGATGGGCGGGAAGAAGGGAGGTTTATAATCCAAAACAATCATGAAGACAATTACATTTTATTCAGCAATTTTATTCTTGTTCCTTGTTTCACAAGTCGTTTTTGGACAAGAGGACTATCAAAAGAAGATCGAAGCTTTAAAAATTGAAAAGCAACATATCATTGAGCAAGAAAAAGAAGCACTTAAGTTCGAGGTCAGGGACATCAACCGACGGTTGGAGCGAGGTGATATCTCTGAAACCGAAGCCAGAACATTAAAAGAGGATGCGGCAAAACAAAGAGCCTTGAACATTGAAAATCGTATAGCCATTATTGAGAACAGAATTGCGTTGTTGGAGCGCAATAAAGGTGAAGTGCTGGTCTTGAGCGAGAATGATTCGCTGGAAAGTAGAAAAATGCGGATTGATGTGAGCATAGATGGCAAACCGGCCATTACCTTTAATTCCAAAAAAAATAAAAAGTACATCAAGTACGATAGACGCACATATTCTGATTTTGTGTTCGCCGTTGGGTTGAACAATGCCTTGATCGAAGGACAATCATTGGATGAATCACCATATAAAATTGGCGGAAGCCGTTTTTTTGAAATGGGATGGCAATGGAGAACAAGGGTTTTTAGAAACTCCAACTGGTTGCGTTTCAACTATGGATTTTCATTTCAATTCAATGGATTGAAACCTGATGGAAACAGAATATTTGTACAAGAAGGAGATCAGACCGTATTGGAAGAGTTCGAGTATGATTTGGATAAATCCAAATTTAGAATGGACAATCTTGTTTTTCCAATACATTTTGAAGTAGGTCCTTCTAGGTTAAGGAAGACAGAGCGCACTATCCGTTACTCGATAAGAGATCAGTTTAGGATTGGTTTTGGCGGATATGGAGGCTTTAATTTGGGAACCCGTCAAAAATTAAAATACAACCGGGACGGCGAAAATGTCAAGGATAAACTGAAAAGGGATTATAACAGCAGTGACCTTATTTATGGTGTGAGTGGATATATGGGGTTTGATGGGGTGCTTCTCTACTTGAAATATGATCTAAACCCAATTTTTAAAGATGCAGAGGTAAAACAGAACAATATATCACTGGGCCTTCGGTTCGATATTTGACCATTCTGATTTTTGCACAAAAAAAACGGTCAGGATTGCCCTAGCCGTTTTTTTATTTGGATAAAGCCTGCTCCATTTCTGGGGTAAACTCGTCTTTGTAGTATATTTTTTTACAATGCGAACATTCGGCGTAGCGAATATTGTTGATGGTGAAAATGGGAATCCAGAACAAATGGGCGTAATTGGGTTGTGACACCACGGTCAAGGTGCCGGTTTGGTTACAATAAGGGCAAGTTACGTTCGGGAGTACTTTGGTTTCCTTTTTGCCGGGTCGGGTTCCAAAAAAAAGAATCATTTAAATTTGAATTTATTGTCCTCAAAGTTATAATTTTCATAGTTGAAAGGGGAATTTGATTTTCGGTTTTAAATATTCGAACACATTTTTGAAACATTGAATGCCTACCACGGTTTGGAGGATTGGTTGTCCTGGATGGACGACATCTCCAGTAAGGATTATGTGATCATCAATAATTTTCTTCGGGGCCAACTGTATACCGAAATCAAATCTTTTTTTCTTGGTAAACTGCCCAATTTCAAGGAAGCTGGAATAGGAGCCCATTCCCATAATCAAATCGATAGCAGGATTCGGGGTGATTTCACCTATTGGTTGGACAGAAAACGAGATGTCCAGTTGGAAATGTTTTGGAAGCTCTTGGACGAGACCATCCATATCTTTAATCGATATTGCTACCTGAGTTTGTCGGGATATGAGTTTCACTTGGCCCACTATCCTTCGGGAGGGCATTATGACAAGCATTTAGATCAGTTCGAAAACCGGAACAACCGCATGATTTCCATGATCATCTATTTAAATGATAATTGGAAACATGGTGATGGTGGCGAACTGGAAATTTTTGAAAAGGATGGTACAAGTTTTCTGGTAGAACCTATTGCCGCCCGTTGCGTATTGTTCAAAAGTGCAGAAGTACCCCATGCCGTGCTGGAAGCCCACAAAAGTAGGTTCAGCCTTACCGGTTGGCTACTGTACCAGCCCTCATCAGTGGGGAAACTGTTTGTTTGATCAGTTCTTTTTGCATGGAATCTGCTGAATGAGTTCCTCGTTCTGGGCAGTTGATGCACCATAGGACATTACCAAAGTGCCTTTGGTGCCATCATTGGCCTCAATGGTGAACACTACGGATTCATCACTGGGATTTGTCATTCCTTCAAAACGATAAGAATCAATAACTTTTAGTTCTTTCGGCTGGTATTCTTTTTTGGAATACAAGGCCTTAATGCAAGTTGCCTCTGCTTCAAAATCTTCTTTGTAGCCTTCTTGTGTGAGGGTGTTCACTGCTTCGGATAATGTGCTAAAACTATGTTTGTCCATTTTATTTATTTTTTTAAATCGTTGGCAAAACTCAAGACCTGTTCTTTGACTTTGGCCCAATCAGTGTATTCATGATCTTTGCTTGTGTCCACAGAGCCGCCTTCTTTTTTTGCAATGGAGCGCATGATCAACTTTTTAAAATAATTGTATTCAGTGTATTTCAATGCTCCTGCAATATGCCAGACATTTTTTGTGTTCCATTGGGTCTTCTTTAAAAAATCCTTGGCAATTTCATCCACTTCTTCGTGTTCTTGTTCAATCTTGGAGGCCACTGCCATACTTACTGAAAAAAAAGCGGTGGGCTTTTTGTTCAAGGTGGCGATATTATCTCGAACATATTCTTTGATCAAGGTATTGTAATTATTGATGTGTATGGAACTCCCTATCAAAATTGCCTCAAAATCGTTGGGAGAGGGTGGATCTTCAACTGCATTTGCGATAACCACTTGGTGGCCTTTTTCTTGAAGAATGTCCTCCATGAACCTAGCTATTTTACGGGTTTGACCTTCCACGGTACCATAAACTATTAAAATTTTCATGTCCTTGGGCTAACAATTAATCAACCTTAAAGACACGCAATAATTTTGATAATCGCTATGACTTTGGTCAGTTTGCTCCTGACCGTAGACTATAATTTCCCCCCAACCACCGGCAACGTAAGTTCGGTCCCATCCAAATCCACGGTCAACTTGGTTCCAGGTTCTGGCCAAAGCGTAAATTCTTTGTCACTGGAAAAAATCATCAACCCGATCTGTTGTCCTTTGGGAATAATTTGGTCGTCTGGCATCAGCTCAAATTCCATTTCATAGAATTTATTGGGAACCAAAGGTTCACTTTCCGTTAATGACCTATGGTTTTGAGGGTCTGCCCATCCACGGGTAATAATATTGTCCGTAATCTTGGTGTCCAAGGCATCGGTCCAAGGGAGCGACACCAACCAAACGGATAAATTGGCCGCAGGTTTGCTGCTGGCGAGTTTTATCTTGATTTTGGGCACTCCTGAAATATGGACATCCTTTGATAAAGGCTCCGTGACATAGAGTAATCGGTGTTCTGTGGTCTCGGCTTTGGCCAAGCTTGCACCGGAGAAGGAATAATTGTCCACCAAGGTCTCCGTTCCTTGTTTTTTGGGTTTGACATGGGTTAATTTTCCTTTTGCCGGAGCGCCGGCACTTGGATAAAGCTTTATGTCTTTTGCATCAGGATTTGGATAATCCGCGTAGGGAGTGGGATTATCTTTTTTGTCGTTCTCCCTTACAATCCATGCTTTGGGGTCATTTTCCACCCCATTTTCGATGCCGTAGAGATAGCGGGTGAACCAACGGTTCATCATGGATAGGGGAGGTGGTCCACCGTGCCCGTTTTGATGATAATAGATTTGTACGGGCAATCCCATTTCTTTGGCCTTTTTATATATTCTGTAGCTGTGTTCCGGCATTACGTTCCAATCATTGAATCCATGTGCCATCAATAGAGCGGCTTTCATAGGTTTCATGTCGTTCAAATAATCCCTTCCTGCCCAAAAATCGTTGTAATCACCAGTAATACGGTCTTGGCCGTTTTTCATTTCGGTGTCACGGACTATTTTATTGTTTCTTGCCCTTTTGGATTCATCACCACTATGGATAAAGTCATAGAGCACGTCAATATCTTCGCCTAAATATCCTCCCGGTGAGCGCACCAGTCCATTGGAACGATAATAATGATAATACGAAGTATTGGGGGCAATGGGTATTATGGCTTCCAAGCCTTCAACCCCGGTCGTGGCGGCAGCAAGGGGTATGGTTCCGTTGTACGAAGTGCCGGTCATCCCCACTTTTCCAGTGGACCAATACGCTTTTACTTCTTCATTTCCATCGCGCTCGGTGTAGCCCTTCGCCCTTCCGCAGAGCCAATCGATAACGGCTTTTGGGGCCAAGGATTCATTGTCGCCGCCAACGGTTGGGGCGCCATCGGAAAGCCCTGTTCCAGGAGAGGAAGAATGAACCACGATAAAGCCCCTTGGCACCCAGGTTCTTACTTGGGAGTTCGAAATAATGGGGCGTTCCCCAATGCGGGTTACATTGGGGTGTTTTCTGGGTTTTCCGGGTTCTCCCAGTTCCTGCTTAACATCCCAAAAAATACCTTTGTCCAAACCTGCGGTACCGGCATAGTATGGACTTGATTCATAAATTACGGGCAATTTTAATCCTTCGGTTTCCGTTTGTTCCGGGCGGGTAACGTCCACATGCATGCGATCTAGTTTGCCGTCACCATCCGAGTCAAAAGTAGTTTCCACCCAAAGATCGTGTCGGATCCATTTACTTGGGTCGGAAAAGGCTTCCACTACTTGTGCCTCACCGTTTTCAAAAACGGGTGTAGCCTTTTTTGGCATCTGTGCAGTCGCCAGGTGGATGTTGATGAAAAGGAAACTGGCTAGAACAAATATGTTTTGAAATCTTTTTTGAATCATAAAAATCGATGTTTGCAATTCCAATACTTGTAGCATTGAAAATTTATAATTTGTAAGAATATGCTTCTAAGATAAGAAATCTTAATAAAGGGATATAGTTTCCAATTCTTCAAAACATTGTTTTTATTTACCTTTAGCAGCTATTTTAACACAACGCCTTGATTTCAAAAACCACCATAGACCAAGTATATGAAACCGCCCGTTTGGAGGAGGTAATCGGTGATTTTGTGCAATTGAAGAAATCAGGTTCCAATTATAAGGGACTTAGTCCTTTTACAGATGAGCGTACCCCGAGTTTCATGGTTTCACCAGTGAAACAGATCTGGAAGGATTTTAGTAGTGGAAAAGGGGGCAATGTGGTGGCTTTTTTGATGGAACACGAGCATTTCACCTATCCTGAAGCCATTAAGTACTTGGCCAAAAAATACAATATTGAGGTAGAGGAAACCGAACAGAGCGATGAGCAGAAGGAGCAGGCAAACGAACGGGAAAGTATGTATTTGGTCTCCGAGTATGCCCAAAAGTATTTTGCCGAAACGTTGTGGAACAGTGAGCCGGGCAAAGCAATAGGGTTAACTTATTTTAAGGAACGCGGATTCTCTGATGAGACTATAAAACGTTTTGGTCTAGGATATAATTTGGACGAGTGGGACGCTTTTACCAATACAGCCTTGGGCAAAGGGTATAAATTGGAGTTCCTGGAAAAAACCGGTTTGACCATTGTAAAGGAACAGCCAAGTGGTGAATCTAGAAAATTTGATAGATTCAAAGGCAGGGTAATGTTTCCCATTCATTCCATGAGCGGTAGGGTGCTCGGTTTTGGAGGGCGTATTTTGACCAATGATAAAAAGGCTGCAAAATATCTGAATTCGCCGGAAAGCGAGATTTACCATAAAAGCAAGGTGCTTTATGGTATTTACTATGCCAAGCAGGCCATTGCCAAAGAGGACAATTGCTTTTTGGTAGAAGGCTATACCGATGTGATCCAGATGCACCAACGAGGGATTGAAAACGTGGTGTCCTCCAGTGGTACCGCACTGACTCCGGAGCAGATTCGGCTCATCAACAGGCTCACCAAGAATATCACGGTCCTGTTTGACGGCGATGCAGCGGGTTTACGGGCATCATTGCGGGGTATCGACCTTATTCTAGAGCAAGGCATGAACGTGAAGGTCTGCACATTTCCGGAAGGAGAGGACCCCGATAGTTTTGCCAAGAACAATACCTATGAGGATATAGTGCAGTATCTTCAGGAACATTCCAAGGATTTTATCCAGTTCAAGACATCTTTATTGGCCGAGGAAGCTGCCAATGATCCCATAAAGCGTGCTGATACCGTAAGGGATATTGTGAACAGCATCAGTAAGATTCCAGATAGGATCCGTCAGGAAATCTATGTGCAGGAATGTGCCAAGATCATGCAGATTTCTGAAGAGGTGCTGTACAACACTTTGGCGCAAATAGATAAAAAACATCGGACCGATACGGCCAAGAAGGTAAAACAAGAACGAAAAGCCTTCGAAGTCGTCAAAAACGACGCTGTTGTTGAAAAGGTCGATGTTCAATACGAGTTGGAGCGCAAGATTATTGAAGTTCTTTTGCTTTACGGGAACCAAAAACAAGAGTTTGAAGATTTGGTACTCAAGGAAAATGAAAAGGGCGAATTGGTGCTTGAGCCGGAAATTGTGGAGGCCAAAGTATATGAAAAGGTTTATCTAGATCTTCAGGATGATGAAATTGAGTTTACGAACGAGCAATTCAAGATAATTTACTATAAATTGATAGAAAAATTGAATGAGGATGCTGATTTTTCAGTGAGTGCATTCTTATCGGAGTTGGATCAAGAGACCGTTTCTGAGGTTTCATCCATTTTGATGGAAGAAGAGCAGTATGTGCTCCACGATTGGGAACGTCGTGATATCTATCCAAAAGAGAAAGAAGTGGGAGTGGCCCAATTGGTAGGAGAAACCATACTCACCTTGCGTTGTAACCTGATCAAGAACAGAATTGAAAAATTACAGGAGCGGACAAAGGAAAGCCAAGGGGACAACACTGAAGTTTTGGAAGAGATCATGAATTATCTTCAGCTCAATAAATTGTTGAACGCCAAATTGAACAGGGTACTTTCTTAAAATATAAAACCCCCTCCAATTACAATTGGAAGGGATTTACACATTGGTTGGTTTGGTTGGGTATTCTTCTTTAATATAATTCCAAGGCTTTTGCCTGTTGCAGTAAGTCCACCAAATTGTCCACATTCAGTTTCTTCATCAATCTTGCTTTGTATGTACTTACTGTTTTTTCGTTGAGGTTCAGGCCTTCGGCAACTTCCTTGTTTCTTTTTCCGCTGGCCAATAGTTTTAGCACTTCTACTTCCCTAGAAGAGAGTTTTCTAAAGAACCTTCTGGGTTTTTGGGTGCTTTCATCAAAGGCTAGACGTTGGGCAAGTTCGTTTGTTATGAACATGTTGCCTTCGCTGACTTTTTTAACTGCAGAAATAATGTATTCTAGGTCTGCGGTTTTGGAAAGGTATCCAAAAGCACCTGCGCGAATCGTGCTTAGTGCATAAACATCTTCGGATTGTCCGCTGTACATTAATGTTTTAATGTCCGGGAACTCCAATTTCATTTTTCTAAGTGTGGCTATCCCATTTATTTCTGGAATATCCATTTCTAAAATTACTACATCGGGGGTTACTGTTTTCAATGTATTAAAAAGCTCTTCGGTAGTTGAAACATCAGCTATGACCTCAATGTCAGAGCTGGATTCAAGCACCTTTTTGATACCAAGCCTTACAACGGGATGGTTGTCAGCTATCAATACTTTTATCATTCTATTAGGTTTAAATAAACAAATGGTTAGTGGCTAAATACTTACAATTATAGTGAGCAAGATAATAATTAATTAACGTAAAACTGTAACTTTTTCTTAAAACCATAGTTTTTCTATGGTTTTTTTCGTCTTAACCTGGGTTTTTTAGGGTAAAGGGTTACTTTAGGTCATTTGGAATTTCACAAATTGGTATCGGAACCATCTTATGTTTATTGGCCGTATTGTATTTTTTATAGATTTTGAACACTTCTTTTTCCCTTCCGGAAAAATCGTCCGCTATTTTTCCCTTCTCATCCATTTTCATCGCCCATTCCAATTCGGGATAAGAGGCGCCTATCTGGTCTTCGTCGGTTCGGCTGTCACCCCATAGGCCGTCGGTTGGGGGTGCCTCCATGATATCCTGGTTTACCCCGAGCACTCGTCCCAGTTCATATACTTCTGTCTTTAGAAGGTCGGCAATAGGACTTAAGTCAACACCTCCATCACCATATTTTGTGTAGAAACCAATACCGAAATCTTCAACCTTGTTACCGGTGCCGGCAACCAAATATCCTTTTAGGGCGGCAAAGTAGTACAATGTGGTCATACGTAACCTGGCTCTGGTATTTGCCAAGGACATAAACCGTTCTTCTTCTTTGTCGACTTTTGGGAAGGCAGCAACCAGACTATCGAACACTGGGGTTAGGTTGACGGGTTGTCTGGAAACATTTGGGAAGTTTTCCATTAACCAATCAATATGTCTATCGGCACGGGTTACTTGATTTTTTCCCTGGTGAATGGGCATTTCCAGACATAAAAGGTCCAGCCCGGTCTTCGCACATAGGGTGGAGGTCACTGCGGAATCAATTCCACCTGATACTCCAATAACAAAACCTTTACATTTTGCGTTTTCGGCGTACTCCTTTAACCAATCAACAATATGGGCGATTACCTTTTCTGTCTGCATATCTTACTATTTAGATTCAATAAATTACCTTTGTGCCCTGTAAATTTAAACCCTGTATCCTTAAAAATGAAGAGGTTGTTAAAATACTTTACGGTTCCGTTATGTAAATGTTTTGTTTTCGTGATGGTTTTGCTCCTTTCAGCTTGTGGGAAAACAGATAAAAGGGAGAAGGAAATCGCAAAGGTTGACGTTGATCTTCGGATATCAAGGTTCGATCAAGAATTTGCCAATGCATCACCCAGTGATATCCCAGGCTTAAAGTCCAAGTATCCCTATCTGTTCCCGGAACAATTTCCTGATAGTGTTTGGGTTGCAAAGCTGACAGATACCATTCAAGTGGAACTTTTTGAAGAGGTTGCCAAGGCATTTGGAGATTTTGAACAAGAATCAGCGGATTTGGAATTACTCTTTAAACATATCAAATACTATTTTCCGGAAACCGAAATTCCCCATGTGGTAACCCTGACTTCGGATGTTAGATATGACGATCGGATTATTTTAACGGATTCTCTTTTATTGATCGGTCTTGACAACTATTTGGGTGAGGACCATCATTTTTACGGGGGCATCCAAAGGTATATTGCGGCGAACTTGGACAAAAAATTTTTGACATCCGATGTGGCAAGTGCATTTTCCAAAAAAGTGCTTTCATATCCAAGAAACCGCACCTTGCTTTCCCGTATGGTATATTATGGAAAGGAACTTTATCTAAAAGATAGATTGATTCCCTCTGCTACCGATGCCCAAAAAATTGGATATTCCGAAGAACAAATGGAATGGGCCAAAGCGAACGAAGAGCAAATGTGGAAATATTTTGTAGAGCGGGAATTGCTTTACAGCACCGATTCCGACTTGGACAGAAAATTCTTGGATCCGGCGCCGTTCACCAAGTTCGGTTTGGAGCTGGACAATGAATCGCCTCCTCGTTTGGGCAGATATATGGGATGGCAAATTGTTAGGGCCTTTATGGAAAAAACCGGTACTGGTCTAAAACAAATGTTGGAAATGACGGCAGATGAAATTTTAAAACAGTCAAATTACAAACCAAAAAGATAAATGGCAGTAGAACACACTTCGGAGATAACCTTGAAAGTTGGATTGGATGAAAACCGAGTGCCCGAAGAATTGAAATGGTCGGCACAGGATGGAGGGATTAATGAGGAAGAGGCCAAAGCGATGATGCTTTCCGTTTGGGATAGCAAGAATCAAGAGTCGTTGAAAATTGACCTTTGGACCAAGGATATGCCCGTGGACGAGATGAAGGTGTTTTTTCATCAAACCTTGGTGACGATGGCCGATACCTTTTATAAGGCCACACAAGATGAAAAAATGACGGCCACCATGAAGGATTTCTGTGATTATTTTGCTGAAAAACTGGAATTGAAAAAATAAGGCTGTCTAAAATATCGGTTTTTCGCCAACCTGAACTTGTGTCAGGTTCTCATAATGGTTTGTTTATCAGTGCAATGTAATTCTGATACAAGTTCGGAATGAGGTATTTCAATGATTTTTGGACTTCCTTATATTATAGTTTAATCCGATTAAGTTCCATGGGAACTTCCATAAGTAAGACCCGACTGTTGGTCGTTGCCCTCAAATGGAAGGAATCAGTTTCCCAAATACCGAATCCGTCCCTTTCTTCGAGTCTCTGCCCATCTATGGTTACTTCTCCCTCCAAGATGAAAGCGTAAACGCCATTCCCTTCTTTTTTTATTTGATAGGAATCGGTAGCACCAGCTTTGAATTTTCCCAAATGGAACCATGCGTCTTGATGTATCCAAACTCCTTCGTCGTCAGAATTTGGTGAAAGGACTTGATAAAATGCATTCTCTTTCTCTATTTCCCGGATGGAAACTTGATCGTATCGGGGCTCAACATTTCGTTTTTTGGGTAGAATCCAGATTTGAAGAAACTTTACTTCCTTATTGTTGTTTTTGTTGTACTCGCTATGTTGGATACCCGTACCGGCGCTCATCACCTGAACATCACCTTCTCTTATGGTAGTGGTATTTCCCATACTGTCCCGGTGTTCCAAATCCCCCTCCAACGGAATGGAGATAATTTCCATATTATCATGGGGATGGGTTCCAAAACCTTTGCCAGGTGCCACTCGATCGTCGTTGAGCACACGTAAAACCCCAAAATGCATTCGCTCTGGATCGTGGTATCCCGCAAAACTGAAAGTGTAGTGCGACTTCAGCCAGCCGTGGTCGGCATGGCCGCGAGTTACAGCTTTGTGCAGTACGGATTTCATTTTGTCAATCTTTGTATTTATAAAAAAGTTGTTTTTAGATGACAGATTGGTCGTGAAACCCAACATTCACTTACTTGGACAACGTATGGTGATATGACATAGCTGCTAACTGCTTTTGAAAAACTCTTGGTTGATACCATCGATAAACTTCAAAAGTTCTTCACGTCCCATTCGGTTTGTGGAAGACGTTGTAAAATGGGGTGGAGCCTCTTCCCAAGCACCTTCCAACATTTTTTGAATGTAGGCATTGACCTGCTTTTCGATAACTGCTGGTTTTAGTTTGTCTGCCTTTGTGAAAATGATGGCAAAAGGAATTTGGTTGATGCCCAGCCATTCCATAAATTCCAGGTCAACAGGTTGCGGCTCGTGGCGAATATCCACCAAAACAAAACCACAGACCAATTGTTTTCTTTTTTGAAAATACTCGGTAATGTACTTTTGAAACGTTTTTTTATCCTTTTTAGACACTCGGGCATAACCGTACCCGGGCAAATCCACCAAAAACCAGTTGTTGTTCACCTTAAAGTGATTGATGAGCTGGGTTTTTCCTGGTCTTCCCGAAGTTTTGGCCAATGCTTTGCGCTCCACCAACATATTGATCAAAGAAGATTTACCTACATTGGACCTGCCTATAAAAGCATACTCGGGTAGTGGCTCATTGGGGCACTTGGCAACATTGGAATTGCTCATTACAAATTCTGCCGATGTAATTTTCATTTTAAAAAAGAAGTTAGACCGTAGATTTAAGATGATAGATTTAAAACTAAGGTTTTGTTTTGAAAAAAACTTTGTTTTTTGGAAAAGAATAAGTGATTGGGAGTTGGACAAAAATAGATTTTGGTCTGAAGGCCAATGGCAACTACTAAAATCCTCTTTTTTGAAGCCAACCTTCCAAAATATGGTTGAAATCGTCAGGGTGCTCCATCATGGGGGCATGGCCACACTTTTCTATCCAATACAAATCGGAATCTGGTAATAGTTCATGGAATTCCTTGGCCACATTGGGTGGCGTTACCGTGTCGTCTTCCCCCCAAATAATACAGGTTGGCGTGTTCATGTGGGGCAGATCTTTGGACATATTGTGTCGAATGGCACTCTTGGCAATGGCCAACGTTTTCACCAATTTCATCCTGTCGTTTACCGTGGCGAAAACTTCATCCACAATTTCTTTGGTGGCCACTTTGGGGTCGTAGAAAACGTCTTCGGCCTTCTTTTTGATAAACTCGTAATCGCCACGTCTCGGATATCCATCGCCCATGGCACTTTCGTAAAGTCCAGAGCTACCGGTTATTACCAATGCCTTCACCATTTCTGGGTACATCTTGGTGTGCAACAGGCCTATATGTCCCCCAAGGGAGTTGCCCAACAAGATGACATCTTTAAGGCCTTTGTGCTCAATAAACCGTTCCAAAAACATGGCGAAGTTTTTCACCGTGGTTTTTAGAAGAGGCAAATCGTAAATGGGCAATTCGGGAATCAGCACCTTGTAGCCCTTCGGAGGGAAATATTCCGATACACCTTGGAAGTTGCTCAGCCCTCCCATCAAGCCATGCAGGATGATCATGGGGGTTCCTTCCCCCTTTTCTATATATCGGTATTTGCCATCCTCAATTAAATGCTCTTCCATCTATAGTCAGTTGGTAGTAAGAGGCGCAAATATAGGAATTTCATATCACAAAGATTTTAGGTATCGGTCATATCTGGGTAAGTTTTTTCATTGGGGCAAATCTATTCATGGATTCAGCGCGTTGCCCTCCATCCCATTTTTGGGGTCGAATTCGTGATTTTTGTCAAAAAGTGGATAATTTATTAACAAAAGTGGTGGTAAGTGGAGAAATGTGGAAATAAAATCTATATATTTGAGTTGTATTAACTAACCAATTGATTTCTAGTGACCCATATCATAGGACAACATGATTGTAAAGCGGACTCCAAAGGAAGGGTGTTGTTGCCCATTTCTTTGAAGAACCAGCTTTTGCCTGTTTTGAAGAATGGGTTTATTATCAAGAGGTCGGTTTTTCAGCAATGTCTGGAACTATATCCCCGGGAAGAGTTCGACGTCCTCATGAAAAAGGTCATGAAGAAAAGTAAAATCAACAGAAAGTACGATGCTTTTGTAAGAAACTTTGTGGCAGGTATGAAGGAAGTGAGCATTGATGGGGATTCGGGGAGATTGCAGATTCCAAAAAACTTGGTAGAGTTTGCGGGAATTGAAAAAGAAGTGGTCCTGAACGCGGTTTTTGACAAGATCGAGATTTGGGACAAGGATAAGTATGAGAAGGTCTTGGCTGAAGGAGAGAAAGATTATGCCGATCTAGCCGAGGAGATTTTTGATGACGATGAGTAGTGCGTATCACAATCCGGTATTGCTGAAAGAATCGGTAGATGGATTGAATATAAAGGAAGATGGAGTGTATGTGGATGTCACCTTCGGTGGAGGTGGGCACTCTAGGGAAATTTTGAAAAGATTGGGTGATGGCGGAAAGTTGTTTGCGTTTGATCAAGACGAGGATGCTTTGCAGAATGCAATAGATGATAGCAGGTTTCAATTGATCAACCAGAACTTTCGCTATCTCAAACAATATTTAAAGTTCTATGGCATTCGGAAAGTTGATGGAATCTTGGCGGATTTTGGGGTTTCCTCCCATCAGTTCGATGAGGCCGATCGCGGTTTCTCCATTCGGTTCAATGCGGATTTGGATATGCGGATGGATAAAAACAACCCATTGACGGCCTATCAGGTGGTGAATACCTATTCCCAAGATGATTTAGCGGCGGTTCTTTTTCAGTATGGCGAATTGCGAAACGCAAACGCCATGGCCAAGACCATTGTTGCGGCAAGGTCGGAAGAGCCCATCAAGACCACCGATGACCTGAAAAAGGTTTTGAGCAGATTTTTGCCAAAAATGAAAGAAAACAAAATTCTGGCACAGATCTATCAAGCCATCAGAATAGAGGTTAACCAGGAAATTGAGGTGCTCAAGGAGTTTTTGGAGCAAGTACCGGATCTATTGGAAAAGGGTGGCCGGTTGAGTGTGATAAGCTATCATTCCTTGGAAGATAGACTGGCAAAACGCTTTATCCGTGCCGGGAAGTTTGATGGGGAACCAGAAAAGGATTTTTACGGGAACATTAATGTCCCATTGAAAAAAGTAGGGAAGCTTATAACACCATCAGCTGAAGAAACGGCCATTAACAATAGGGCGAGAAGTGCGAAACTTCGAATAGCGGAACGCATATAGGTAATCTCCGTAATTGGTGGAAATTATATAAAGGGAACACAAAAAAAATGAGAAAAGGACTGTTGGACATATTAAAAGGAAAGTTTTTGGTGAGCGGTGACGCTCCCAAGAACTGGATGTTTTTGTTGTTTGCTTCTTTTTTGGCTGCTTTGATGATATCCAGTAGCCATAATGCCGATAAAAAAGTATTGGAGATTGCTGAGTTGAGCGAGGAAGTGCGAAAACTCAAAAGTGAGTTTTTTGAGGCCCGTTCCAGTGTTCAGCAACTCAAATTGGAATCGACCTTAAGGGAGGTGGTTGCCAAAAAAGGATTGGTGCCATCGGAAAACCCACCAAAGAAAATAAAAGTCAAATCAGCGGAATAATGGCGATCACCGAAAAAAATATCATGAACAGATTGTACCTCGTGGCCGGAGGTCTTCTTGTTTTGGCCATAGCCGTAGTGGTGAAATTGGTGGATATCCAAATGGTGGAGGGTGAGAAGTACAAGGAGCTTGCCCTGAGCCAGACCGAGAAGATGTTCACCATTGAGCCCAATCGCGGAAATCTTTATTCGGAAGATGGTAGTTTGTTGGCGGCATCCGTACCAAAATATGAAATACGGTTTGATGCCAAAACTGTATCCCAAGAAAACTTCGAGAACAATGTAGGGGCGCTGTCCGATTCTTTGGGCAAGCTTTTCAATAAACCATCTTCGTATTACAGGCAATTGTTCAGAAAAGCTAGGGCAAATGGAAATCGCTACAAGTTGGTGGCCCGCAATGTGGGGTATTTGGATTATGTGCGCATCAAGCAATTCCCCCTTTTCAATCTTGGGCCGTACAAAGGTGGTTTCATCGAGACTCACCGGGTGGTCCGTGAATATCCTTTGGGTAAAATGGCTGCACGAAGCATAGGTTATGAGCGTGTGGATGAAAATGGATACTATACCAGAGTGGGATTGGACGGTGCCTTTGGAGAAACTTACCTGCGTGGCAAGGAAGGTAAACGATTAAAGCAAAAAATAGCCAAAGGGCAATGGAAACCTGTTGGGTTGGACAATATTGTGGAACCCCAGGATGGCTTGGATGTAGTCTCGACCATCGATATCAATATTCAGGATATAGCCCACCACGAGCTGTTGAAGCAATTGGAAAAATACAAGGCCGACCACGGTTGTGTGGTGGTGATGGAAACCAAAACAGGTGAAATCAAGGCCATATCCAATCTGGGTAGGACTTCCGAAGGAAAATATTACGAAAAATTGAACTATGCTGTTGGTGAATCACATGAGCCGGGTTCCACCTTTAAGTTGATGTCAATGGTGGCTGCTTTGGAAGATAAGGTGGTGGACACCAGTACGGTGATCGATACAGAAAAGGGAAGGTACCGCATTTATGATGGTGTTGTAAAGGATTCAAAATGGGGTGGTTATGGTGAAATTACCGTGGCAAAGGCATTTGCGGTATCATCCAATACGGCATTCGCGAAGATTATTAATGAAAATTATAAAGACCAGCCCGAAAGGTTTGTGAACCGACTCATGAACATGGGGCTGCATAAAAAATTAGGGCTGCCAATTATTGGGGAAGGTGACCCAGTGATCAGATATCCCGGTGACAAAGGCTGGTCCGGAATTTCTTTGGGCTGGATGTCGCACGGCTACGAGGTTTCCTTGACCCCGATTCAGACTTTGGCATTTTACAATGCCATCGCCAATGATGGTGAATATGTAAAACCTCGGTTGATCAAGGAAGTTCGTGAAGGCAACAAAGTAGTAAAGCGGTTTGATAAAGAGGTGTTGAACCCTTCCATTTGTTCCAAAGAAACAGTAAAGAAGGCACAACAATTATTAAAGGATGTGGTCGAAAAAGAATATGGCACTGGACACAGGCTGTATTCCAAAAATTTCTCCATGGCGGGGAAAACGGGTACAACACAAAAAAACTATGTAGAAAAGAACCCTGATAAATTGGCCTACATTTCCTCTTTTGCAGGATATTTCCCTGCGGACAATCCAAAATATTCCTGCATAGTGGTTATTCACGAACCTGATAAGGAAGAAGGTTATTATGGAGCTGATGTTTCGGGTCCGGTATTTAAGTCAATGGCACAGAAAATACATGCCATTTCACCTATGGTGGATGAAGTGGATACCAAAATTATTGAAAATCCCGATCTGGATAAAGAGTATCAACAATATTATGCCCGAGTTCAGAAAAAATATAATACCGTGCCCAATGTAAAGGGAATGAGCGGTATGGATGCTGTTTCCCTTTTGGAAAATTTGGGAATCGAAGTTGAGGTTCGTGGTAATGGCAAGGTTAAAAATCAGTCGGTGGACCAAGGGACCAAAATTAAACAGGTTAAAAAAATAGTGTTGGAACTTTCATGAAGTTATTGAAGGACATATTATATGGTGTGAGTCTTTCCGCAGTGAGCGGAGATACCAATGTGATGGTGAACAATGTTCATTTCGATTCCAGAAAAGTGGAAATGGACGATGTGTTCGTTGCTATCCGTGGTACTGTTACCGATGGGCACAACTATATTCAAAAAGCAGTGGATTCCGGGGCAAGGGCCATTGTATGTGAACAGCTTCCTGAATTAATGGTGAATGGGGTCAGTTACATACAAGTAGAGGATTGTCACAGTGCGCTATCCATCATTGCTTCCAATTTTTATGATAACCCTTCCAAGAACCTAAAACTGATCGGGGTAACGGGAACCAATGGAAAGACCACCGTATCGACGTTGCTCTACAATCTGTTCAAAAAAGCTGGATATAAAGTAGGACTTATCTCTACCATTAAAGTATTGGTAGATGAAAAAGAATATAAAACAAGCCATACCACTCCCGATGCCCTGACCATTAACGATTATTTGTTTAAGATGAATGTGGAAGGAGTGGAGTTCTGTTTTATGGAGGTGAGTTCCCATGGAATTCATCAAAAGAGGGCAGAGGGTCTTCATTTTGAGGGAGCGATATTCACCAATCTTTCCCATGATCATTTGGATTACCATAAAACTTTTGCAGAATACAGGGACACAAAGAAAAAGTTGTTCGATGGTTTGCCAAAAACTGCCTTTGCGTTGGTCAATATCGATGATAAAAATGGCTTGGTAATGCTACAGAATACCAAGGCAAAAAAATATACCTACGCTTTAAAATCCTTTGCAGATTACAGAGCACAGATTTTGGAAAGACAATTCAATGGGCAATTGCTAAAAGTTGATGACAATGAATTATGGTCTCGGCTTATCGGAGATTTTAACGCATACAACTTACTCGCCATCTACGCCACAGCAGATATTCTTGGACTCGAAAAAATGGAGATCCTCAGGTTAATGAGTGAATTGGAAAACGTGGACGGCAGGTTTCAATATTTTATATCAAAAGAAAAAATAACGGCTATTGTTGATTATGCCCATACGCCGGATGCACTAAAAAATGTATTGGTTACCATCAATGCATTGAGGACTGGAAATGAAAACGTCATCACCGTAGTGGGGTGTGGTGGTGACCGTGATAAGTCTAAGCGTCCGGTTATGGGTTATATCGCTTCAGAAATGAGTGATCAAGCCATTTTTACATCGGATAATCCCAGAACGGAATCACCTGCGGCAATTATTGAAGAAATGGAAGCCGGAGTGGAGCCTCAAAACACCAGAAAGGTATTGTCCATAGAAAATAGGAGGCAGGCCATAAATACTGCATGTAAACTGGCCATGGCCAATGATATTATCCTAGTGGCGGGCAAAGGCCATGAGACCTATCAGGAAACCAATGGCGTCCGGGTCGATTTTGATGATTTTAAAGAAGTAAAAGAAGCTCTGGAGAGCTTAAAAAAATAATGTAGTTCATGTTATACTACTTGTTCGAGTTTTTAGAGACACAATACCAACTGCCGGGCGCGGGACTTTTTCAGTTCCTGAGCTTTAGGGCTGCACTGTCCGTGTTGTTGTCTCTGTTGATTGCCATGGTGTACGGTAAGAGGATCATTTTGTTCTTGCAGAAAAAGCAAATAGGGGAAAGTATCCGTGATCTAGGTTTGGAAGGTCAACAGCAGAAAGCGGGAACACCTACCATGGGAGGGCTGATCATTATTATATCCACCTTGTTGCCCGTCATTCTTTTTGCCGATATCAAAAATATCTATGTTATCCTTTTGATAGTGACCACCATTTGGATGGGGATTATTGGGTTCATCGATGATTACATCAAAATCTTTAAAAAGGACAAGCAAGGGTTAAAAGGTCGGTTTAAGATTATGGGCCAAGTTGGTTTAGGGCTTATTGTTGCGTTGACACTTTATTTCCATCCAGACGTGACCATAAAGGAAAAGGACACGACGACCATCACGGAAAACTTTAAAGTGGAAAGGGTGTTCGGTGAAGAAACAAAGGCCTTGCGCACCAATGTTCCTTTTTTCAAGAACAACGAACTGGATTACGCGGATTTTATCTCTTGGATGGGCGAGGGAGCGGAGGACTATGCATGGCTCATTTTCATACCCGTGGTCATTTTGATTGTAACGGCAGTGTCCAATGGTGCTAACCTAACGGACGGAATAGATGGTCTGGCCGCAGGGTCATCGGCCATTATTGTGCTGACTCTGGGAATTTTTGCGTGGGTATCTGGCAATATCGAGTTCTCTGATTATTTGGATATTTTCTATTTGCCCAGAGTAGGGGAGTTGGTGGTATTTATTGCCGCTTTTGTAGGTGCTTTGGTCGGGTTTTTATGGTACAATGCCTATCCGGCACAAATTTTTATGGGAGACACCGGAAGTTTGACCATTGGAGGTGTAATTGCCGTGATCGCCATTATTGTGAGAAAAGAATTGTTGATTCCGATTTTGTGCGGAATCTTTTTTGCAGAGTCGTTGTCCGTCATGCTTCAAGTGGGATATTTTAAACATACCAAACGGAAATATGGAGAAGGAAAACGCATATTCTTGATGGCGCCCTTGCACCATCATTATCAGAAAAAAATGTATCACGAAAGCAAAATAGTGACCCGCTTTTGGATTATAGGAATTTTACTGGCAATCATCAGTATTGTCACATTAAAGATTCGGTAAAATGGGGCGATTGGTGATACTTGGAGGTGGAGAGAGTGGTGTTGGAACTGCCATTTTGGGGAAGAAAGAAGGATTTGAAGTCTTTGTTTCGGACAAAGGCGAAATAAAGGAGAAATACAAAAAAGTTCTTGAACATTTTGAGATTGAATGGGAGTCCGGAGAGCATACGGAATCCAAAATTTTGAATGCCGATGTGGTAATGAAAAGTCCTGGAATACCCGATAAGGTAGCTTTGGTAAAGGCACTTGTTGAAAAGGGCGTTCCGGTGATTTCTGAAATAGAGTTTGCATCAAAATATACCAATGCAAATATCATTGGAATCACTGGTAGCAATGGGAAAACAACTACCACTATGTTGACCCACCATCTTTTAAAAGATGGAGAACTGCATGTGGGTATGGCAGGAAACATTGGGGATAGCTTTGCTAATATGGTGGCCGAAAATGATTTTGACCATTATGTGCTGGAAATAAGCAGTTTTCAATTGGACGGTATTGTGGATTTTAAACCACATATCGCCATGATCACCAACATTACCCCGGACCATTTGGATCGATATGATTACAAGTTTGAAAACTATATCGCATCCAAATTTAGGATCGCAATGAATCAAGATGAAAACGATTATCTGATCTATGATGCGGATGATGAAGTGATTCAGGATTGGTTGAAAGAACACCCGGTTCAATCCAAATTGGTGCCCTTTTCTATAAAAAGAAAATTGGGGGAGGGAGCTTGGTTGGAAGACAAAACGATAAAAATAAAATTAGAACATAAAACCTTGGAAATGAGTGAAGATATTTTGGCCTTGGAAGGTCAGCACAATGTAAAAAATACTATGGCAGCAAGTATGGCGGCCATGCTTGTAAAGGTGAGAAAAGAGACTATACGCCAGAGTATCCAATCTTTTCAGGGCGCACCCCATAGATTGGAAAAGGTGTTGAAAATCAATCATGTGGAATATATCAACGATTCCAAAGCAACAAACGTTAACGCCACTTTTTATGCCTTGGACGGTATTAAAAAACCCATTGTTTGGATTGCTGGTGGTGTGGATAAAGGGAATGATTATTCCGAGTTAATGCCATTGGTAAGGGAAAAAGTCAAGGCGATTATTTGTTTGGGAGTCGATAATTCCAAACTAAAGGAAGCTTTCGGGAATGTAATCGACCTTGTGGTCGAAACCTATTCCATGGAAGAAGCCGTAAAGGTGGCGTATAAAATTTCAGAGCGAGGAGATTCTGTTTTGTTGTCGCCGGCCTGTGCAAGTTTTGACCTTTTTAAGAATTATGAGGACAGGGGAAATCAATTTAAAACAGCAATAAAAAATCTGTAAAACGTGTTGGGAGTATTCAAAAATCTGAAAGGTGATAAAGCTATTTGGGGCGTAGTGGCCCTTTTGGCGCTTTTCTCATTTTTGCCAGTGTACAGTGCCAGTACCAATTTGGTCTATGTGAACGGTGACGGGACCACTTTAGGGCATTTGGTCAAGCACGCTGTGCTCCTCTTTTTGGGCTTTGGTATTATCTATGGCGTGCACAGGATACCTACGCATTATTTTAAAGGGCTTTCCATTATAGCCATGCCCATCGTTATACTTCTTTTGATCTACACCCTAACGGTGGAAACCCGGATTGGTGGAGTGACCGCCAACCGTTGGATCAAAATTCCATTGGTAGGGGTCAACTTTCAAACATCGACTCTGGCATCCGTGGTATTGATGATTTGGATCGCGAGGTACCTCACCAAAATCAAAGACATAAAAATCACTTTTAAGGAAAGTATTCTGCCGCTGTGGTTACCTGTCGCCCTTGTGGTACTGTTGATTTTGCCCGAAAACTTCTCCACTGCTGCCATTATTAGTTTTATGGTATTGGTGTTGTGTTTTTTGGGTGGGTATCCTTTAAAATACCTGTTTGCCATCGTAGCTACGGGAATCGTATTTGCGGGAATGTTTTTGTTCGTTCTGTTCAAAGCTCCCGAAGTTCTGCCACAACGGGCTGGAACATGGAAGTCAAGGATAGAAACCTTTATCCATCCAGAACAGGCGGATAAGGATGATCTGCACCAGTTGACCCTGGCTCAAATTGCCGTTGCAGAAGGAGGGATAGTTGGTAAAGGAGCGGGAAAAAGTGTCATGAAGAACATGCTTTCACAAAGTACATCGGATTTTATTTTCGCCATAATCATTGAAGAGTATGGATTATTGGGAGGAGGGGCCATATTGTTTTTCTACCTGTTGTTGTTGTTCCGGATTGTGGTAGTGGCACATTCGGCCAAAACGGTTTTTTCCAAATTATTGGTTATCGGAGTAGGGTTGCCCATTGTGTTCCAGGCATTTATAAATATGGCCGTAGTGGTGCAGCTTTTCCCTGTTACGGGGCAGCCTTTGCCATTGATAAGTATGGGGGGGACCTCCATTTGGATGACCTGTATGGCTATTGGAATTGTACTGAGCGCAAGCAATAAAAAAGAAAATTTGGAGGAGCAATCCTCAGGTATTGATGAGACAAATCCTTTAGAAGTATTAAGTGGGCAGATATAGGTTTATACTTTCTGGGGGAGGGACCGGAGGACATATTTATCCTGCGGTGGCCATAGCGAACGAGCTGAAGAGGAGATATCCGGATGCCGAATTTTTGTTCGTAGGGGCCAAGGATAAAATGGAGATGGAAAAAGTGCCACAGGCCGGATATGAAATAAAGGGATTGTGGATAAGTGGAATACAACGGAAACTGACATTGAAAAATCTCATGTTTCCATTTAAATTGATAAGTAGTTTGTTGGAAGCACGCAAAATAGTAAAACAGTTCAGGCCCCATGTCGCCATTGGTACAGGAGGGTTTGCCAGTGGTCCATTGTTGCGGATGGCCGAAAGTTCCGGGGTTCCCTGTGTGTTGCAAGAACAGAATTCCTTTGCCGGAATCACCAATAAGCTACTGGCAGGAAAAGCAGATAAAATTTGTGTGGCCTATGATGGTATGGAACGCTTTTTTCCAAAGGAAAAAATTGTAAAAACGGGAAATCCTATCCGTACCGATTTGGTCAATATTGAAAAAGACAAGAAAGAAGCTGCCAAGTTTTTTGGTTTGGATGGAAACAAGAAAACAGTGCTTGTTTTAGGGGGAAGTCTAGGGGCCCGAAGAATAAATCAATTGATTGGGAAAGAACTTGTGTTTTTTGAAAAGCAAGGGCTGCAAGTGCTTTGGCAATGTGGCAAACTGTATTATGAAGAATATAAAAAACATGAGTCAAATTCAGTGAAAGTATTGGCTTTTGTTAATCGAATGGATTTGGCTTACGCCACTGCCGATGTGATTATTTCAAGAGCAGGAGCAGGATCGGTTTCAGAACTGTGTTTGGTGGGCAAACCGGTGATTTTTATCCCATCGCCCAATGTGGCCGAAGACCATCAAACCCAGAATGCCAAAGCTTTGGTGGCCAAAGATGCGGCCATTATGCTCAGGGAGACAGAACTGGATTCTGAATTTGAAAAAAGTTTTTCTGGCTTGATGGAATCCCAAGAACTCCAGAGAAAGCTCGGTGGGAACATTAAAAAAATGGCCATGCCCAAGGCTACGGAGCATATTGTTGATGAAATTGAAAAATTGTTGAAGTGAATTTGAAAGATATACATAGCGTCTATTTTATTGGTATTGGTGGCATTGGAATGTCCGCTTTGGCACGCTATTTCAAATTTGTGGGCAAAGAGGTTGCGGGGTATGATAGAACTCCTTCCCCCATTACCGATAGTTTGATCGAGCAGGGGGTCTCTGTGCATTTCGAGGATAATGTCAATTTAATTACAGATGCCTTTAAACACCCGAACACTTTGGTGGTGTATACTCCTGCCGTCCCGTCCACGCATACGGAATTGCAATTTTATAGGGATCAAGGATTTGACATAAAAAAACGCTCCGAGGTATTGGGGATTATTACAAAAGATTCTTTTTGCTTGGCCGTTGCGGGTACACATGGTAAAACAACCACGACCTGTATTTTGGCACATTTGCTCAATGAATGCGATTTGCCCTTAACAGCCTTTTTGGGTGGGATTTCAGAAGATTTCAACAGCAATTTTGTACTTGAGGGCACTGAATATTCGGTTGTGGAAGCGGACGAGTTTGACCGCTCGTTCCTGCGGTTGACCCCAACTGTAGCCTGTGTGACTTCCATGGATGCCGACCACTTGGATATTTATGGAACCAAGGAGGAGCTGGAACACTCTTTTAGAGAATTTGTAGGAAGAATCAAGCCCAATGGAAAATTGTTCGTGCGCAAAGGTCTTCCTTTGGAAGGCATCACCTTTGGTGTTGAAGATGGGGCTGATTATAGTATAGAAAACATTAAAATTGAACATGGAGCCTACATATTTGATTTGGTAACACCTTCCGAAGTTATTAAGGACGTAAGGTTCAATAAACCTGGAAGGCATAATTTGCTCAATGGATTAGCTGCTTTCGCGATGGCGGTGCAAACCGGCGCCCCACTACACCGCCTTGCAGAAGCTTTGGGAACCTTTAAAGGGGTACAACGTAGATTTTCGTACCAGATCAGGGAAAAGGACTTTGTTTTTATCGATGATTATGCGCATCACCCTACAGAGATAGATGCGGTTTACCAAGCAATTAGGGAAATGCATCCAGGTGAAAAAGCAACGGTGGTCTTTCAACCTCACCTGTTTTCCAGAACCCAGGATTTTGCGGATGATTTTGCGGCAAGCCTTTCCCAATTCGATGAAATTATCCTATTGGATATTTACCCGGCCAGGGAAGAACCTATTGAAGGGGTGACCTCACAATGGTTGCTTGATAAAATAGAAAACCCCAATAAAAAGCTGATTTCAAAATCAGTGTTATTGGAAGAAGTAAAGAACTGTAGGTCAGGGGTTTTGGTTGCCCTTGGCGCAGGGGATATTGGACTGGAAGTACCAAAAATTAAAAAAGAATTGAGTTATGCGCATTAATTTGGATTATATAAAACTGGCGTTTTTGTCGGTGGCCGTAATTGCGCTTTACGGTTTTGCCGGCCACAGAAACCAAAAAAGAATGGTGAAGGATGTCACCATAAAATTTGTTGGGGATAATAATTTGTATTTGACTGAAGATGCGGTTAATAAATTGTTAATACAAAATTACGGACCACTAAAGAACAGGCCCAAAGAACAGTTAGTTTTGAATACCATAGAGGAGCTCATACTATCCAATGATATGGTCAAAAATGCCCAGGTCTATCTTACTGTAAACGGGGAACTTGTATCCAAGATTGTTCAGCGGAAACCAATTGGAAGAG
>CEVF01154251.1_pt1 | contig 33348 bp, 32 predicted proteins | sample 356441 | NCBI WGS metagenome assembly CEVF01 (sample SAMEA2622765, study PRJEB7988) | marine metagenome | biome: marine biome (ENVO:00000447); feature: surface water layer (ENVO:00002042); material: "saline water (ENVO:00002010), including plankton (ENVO:xxxxxxxx)" | depth 5 m | reverse complement strand
TCAGGGGCATAGTCCAGATTATTTTGAGTTTGTTGATGGCTTTGGGTATGACCAAGGTGCCAATGGAGGTGATGGAGGAACTGATGAAAGCTGGGGGCCTCGTCTAGACGCAGGCAACGAATTCATTCAATATTCATCAATAATTGCGAACCAAAACAATCCACAACCAATGCCTTGGGTTTCACATCCCAACAGTGTAATTGACGATTTTTATGAAACAGGAATGATGACTGATAATACTCTATCCTTCTCTGGCGGCACATCCGATGCCACGTACAGGTTATCACTAGGTTTAGTTGATGGAACCGGAATTATCCATAATACTGACCTCCGAAAATATAATATTTCTGGAAATGTAAACTTTGATTTGAGTGACAAATGGTCAGCAGGATTTAGTGTCAGATATATTAAGAGTACGTCAGAAAACAGAAATGCAGTTGGGTATGGAGATGTAGACAATCAAATTGGACAGCTAGTTTGGGGTGCACGACAAGTTAATTGGGGTGAGTTGAAAGATTGGGAAAACCTTCCCATGATAGAGACAAATGAACCCAATAGGCCAACTCCTTTAAACTGGAACCTACGTTATAATAATAACCCGTTTTGGGCTATGGACAATAATCTTCACCCTTGGGAAAGAAACAGATGGGTTGGCACAGCCAATATTGGTTATAAATTTACTGATGATTTGGTACTAAACTTAAGTACTGGGATAGACCTATTCAATGATGTCAGGGAAATTCAACGATCATTCGGTACTGTCAATTTCAGAAATGGTTATTACAATATAACAGAAAGAAACAGATACGAAGTCAACAGCCAAGCCATACTATCCTACAACACAGCTTTGGACAAAAATGAAAAGCTAAAATTCGGTTTGAGTTTAGGCGGTAATATAATGGTCAATAAATATAGGTTATTCAGTGGTACCGCTGAAAACTTGGTGATTGATAAACTATTTAATATTTCCAATTCAGCAGCTGCACCTATTCTTACTGATGATAGCAGTATTCAAAAAATAAATAGCTGGTTTGGGACTGGTGACATCAGCTATAATGATTATTTGTTTTTAAACTTCACAGGAAGAAATGATTGGGCGAGTGTACTTCCAATTAAAAACAATAGTATTTTTTACCCATCAGCTTCTTTGAGTGCTCTTGTGCACAGCATGGGAAATTTTGATCCTTCAGGTATATCATTCTTGAAGCTTAGAGGGTCATGGGCACAGACAGGTAGTGCAGGCCCCTTAAGCCCTTACAATGTAAGTCCAACTTATAGTTTATCAAGTTATCCTTTAAATGGACAAACTCCTACCGCATACTTACCAAACACCCTTTGGAATCCAGATATTACAGCACAAACCGAAACTGCAGTTGAAGCTGGTATAGATATAAGGTTTTTTAATAATAGATTACGTCTGGATGCCACTTACTATGATAAAAAGAACGAAGATGTTATCATGCCACTTTCAATACCAGGGTCTTCAGGATACTCAAACGTATGGAAAAATGCGGCAACAATAACTAACAAGGGTATAGAAATCATATTTGGGGCAGACATTATTGCGAGTACTGGTGATGGGTTTAATTTTGGAATTGATGTAAACTATGCCAAAAATGACAATTTAGTAACCGATATTGAGGGTGATGGCGTTATTAACCTAACCAACGGAAGACTTTGGAATGTATACACACAAGCGAGAAATGATCAACCAATTGGAGCTATGTTTGGTCCATCTTTTGAAAGAGCACCAAATGGAGATATTTTATACAGTAACGGCCTTCCTGTTCAAGGTGAATCCAAAGTATTAGGTAATTCTCAACCAGATTGGACAGGTGGATTAGGCTTAAATGCATCCTTTAAAGGATTTAGACTACGGACACTCTTTGACATTAAACATGGTGGAGATGTTTACTCTCAAACCAATACATGGGGTATGCTATCCGGTGTTTTGGAAGAAACGGTAGTAGGAAGAGAAACCGGTATTGTTGGTCAAGGTAGTATGTCTGATGGTAATGGAGGTTACATACCTAACAATGTAATTGTAAATGCACAAAATTATTATTCAACTGCATTTAGTCAAAACATTGCTGAATCTTCAATCTATGATGCATCATTTATTAAATGGAGGGAATTATCACTAAGCTATGCCATTCCTAGAAAATTACTTGAAAATACCTCCATGCAATCAATAGAACTTGGTGTAACCGCCCGAAATCTAGCCATTATACATAAGAAAGCACCACACATTGATCCGGAAACAGCTTTTGGTGTAGATGTTGGCCAGCAAGGGTTGGAATATGCACAAACTCCCTCAACTCGAACAATTGGCGTAAACCTAAATGTCAAATTCTAATTAATGAAAACTATGAAAAATATATTTAAAACATTTTTTCTGTTTGCAGTCATAGGTTTATCCTTTTTAATAAGCTGTGACAGTGATTTTGAAGAAATAAACACAGATCCAGATGAACCTACAGAGATTTCTGTTGATTTGCAGCTAGGTTTTATTGAAAGATCCCTGATAAATCAACTCTACAACATATATGCAGCGGGGGAATGCGCATCCACATGGCCTCAGCACATATCAAAACCTATATATAATGATGCAGATAGATATTATCCGAGATTAGGTGCGATTAATTCCTTTTGGAACACAATATACCTAGAAGTTATCGGAGAGTCCGATGAAATGTATCGGCTAGCACAGGAAAAAGAAAACAATGCGGTTCAAGGCGTTGCACTGACCCTTAAAGCCATAGCTCTGCAAACATTGACCGATGCCTTCGGGGACATCCCCGCTAGTGAGGCAAATCTGGCCATGGAAGGTAATTACACTCCAAAGTATGATACTCAACAAGAAGTATATGTTCAAATTTTTGAGTTATTAGATCAGGCAATTGCCAAATTCAATACAGGTGTTGGTGCTATAAATTCTGAACAGGATTTAATATATGCAGGTGATACTTCCAAATGGTTGAAATTTGCCACTTCGGTAAAATTTAGGGCACTAATGAGGGTTTCAAATACTAGTCTTTTTAGTCTCCAAGAACTTATGACTTTGGCAAGTTCCAATAATTTGATTATCCATAATGCAGATAATGCATTTATCCAATTTAGCGGACAAACTACACCAAACATTAATCCGCATAACGACACTAAAATCAATGGACGCGAAGCTGAATGGTGTATGGGAGAAGCGCTAGTAAATTTTATGCTATCAGAAAACGACCCTAGACTACCGGTGTACGCAAACCCAAATGATAGTAATGAATATCGTGGGAAACCTGCTGGTTACATTAACCCAGGTGTAAGTGGTTACGGAGCAGGGACAGTATCCCAAATTGGAGACGCTTTTATGGCTGCTGATGCTCCACTATACTTCATTACCGCTGCACAAGTTAATCTACTACTTGCCGAAGCTTCAGAAATTCATGGAATAGGTGTTAATCCCGAAGTATACTTTTACGAAGGAGTTTCGGCCTCCTTAGAACAAAATGGATTAGACCCTCTAAGTTATACTCCAGCATACAACGGATATCAATCAATTGCGGAGCAAATGTGGGTAGGTACTTTTTTACAAGGATACGAAACATGGGCCGAGTGGAGAAGATCAGACATTCCTGCTAACTTGGAACTTGCTGTGGATCCACAACCAGGTGTTAATGCAATTCCTACCAGATATACCTATACCACAGATGAAGTGGCATTAAATGGCAGTAATGTTGACGAAGCAGTTGCAAATCAAGGTGCAGATGCTCTTACCACAAAAGTTTGGTGGGATAATAATTAAGCCTACAAATAATTTAAAGAAGAAATAGAAATGAAAAAAATAATAGCTATACCATTATTCTTAAGTTTATTTTTTATAAATCTAAGTTGTGATTCCGAAGAAGAATCAGAAGTGCTTCAAAACCGTGATACTGCAGGTATTCTAATCGATGTCAGTGGGTCTGGAAATGTTTTGGGCTCACCAACAACTCCTGAAGATTTAGCCAATTCAACAATTAGCTTCAGTGTTAATTCCTTAGAAATGAATGTAGAAAAAATCTCTGGTGTTGAAGATGAAATTTCAAACTTTGAAATTGTTAAACAATACAATGGAGGTTCGGAAGTAATTATAGCAACATTTGATGCAGTCCCATTTAAGCTGAGCCTGAATACCTTGGATGAGTTCTTGTTAGGGTCTGGAACGGATGCAAACAAATTAAGAATTGGTGACATCTTTACTTTTACCATAAGAGTAAATCAAACGGATGGTGATGTTTATATGTATAAAAGCCAAAGTTTCAACATTACTGTAAATTGTTTTGCAGATTTAACAGGTGCATATACTGTAACAAATTCTCAATGTGGTTCTGGATCATCTGGAACAATACCAACAGTTAATATCTCCCAAACTCCGGACGGTAATTGGTATCTTGAAACAGCAGATGGAGGGCTATTGCAATATTGCACTTCAAATACAGCTCTTGTAAATGACGGTACCATATCTGTTGTATGCGGCCAAGTACAACCATCTGACAATATAGCATTTTGCCCAGATTATGGAATTGGTTGTATAACTGGCGGAACTTGGAACCAAGAAGATGGTATCTTAGAGCTTGAACTCAATGATGGATTCTTCGGTGTTGGCGACTATACGGCAACTTATGTTAGACAATAAAATTAAAAATCTTAAATTTTAATTAAGTAAAAAGAGGCCAAATTGGCCTCTTTTTTATTTTGGTTAAATTTTGAGAAGATTACATATAAAATACGTCTGTCAATCTAATCTCTTTTAAAATCATAATAGCCAAACATAAAAAATCAAAACAATAATCCATCAACCCAAACAGGCCATCCATCAATTAGTCCCAGTAAATTCCAACCATAACATATAAGTTTGGGTTCTATTCATCAAACTTTTTTAACCAAAAATGGTTGGTACTTATAAAAACATAGTTGGTAAAACCCTCATGGGAATCTTTTTACTATCCACTTCTTCCACTTTTGGTCAAATAGATATCGATGTTTCGAATAGACTTGACAATTTTATGAGTGAAAGTCGTGAAATCAGCTACAACGAAATTACTTCTGAGTCCGTAAAAAACATTTTAAAGTATAGTGTATTCCATATTTTGCAAGAAACCAAAAACATATATGGTAAAAAGGAGAAAAATATCAACGAATTTATTGTCATAGATACTGGAGAAAAAGTAACACGATTTGAACCTGTTAAATCCAATACAAACCTACCAGAGCTGACCAGTTATATTCAGGATGCATTTGTACTCAACAAAGACACCGCTCCACACTTTCAAGCACTTTTGGATTATATCTACCCTATTGCCGAGTGGAAACCGGACAAAAGGGAGTTTTTTCAAAAAAATGGTAAATGGTACTTTCTTCGAGATGCCTATTTCAGGTCCAAACAAGGTTTTGAAATCACCGTAGATTCCAAAGGAAAAATCACGGATATCTGCTATAGAATGAAATGGAACGAACCTAACAGCAAATAATCCGAACTTGACACCACAAAAAAAGTCTCCCAATTGGGAGACTTTTTTTGTATCGAGATTGCTAAATCCTAGTAGAATATAGCTCTTTTATCCTCTATCTCGGCTTTCTCTTTCAAAGCGTTATAAACGGCTGCATTTACCCTTGCCGCAGCACTGGTCTGCAAGTTCTGTGCAAAAGTACTATAGTTTTCAATATCCGGCGCTTCTGTTTTGTTGGTCACTTTGAGCTTGAATACACCAGAATTTCCTTCAATAAGGTCAGAAGTCTGGTCCTTGCCCAAAGTAAATGCTACACCCACCACCAATGGCTCCCTACCGGCCCCAGGCAGCGTGGGTGATTTTAATGTGACCGCAGAGGCCGTGCTCACACTTACATTGTTATCTGAAGCAATGGCTTCCATAGTTTTTCCTTGGTTGGCCGCTATAATCTGTTCCGCTTTACGCATTTTTCTAATTTCGGGCAATGCAGTTGCGGAAGCATCTTCAGGTGCCATAAGTCCTTTTTTGTACTTCTTGGTCAATTGTACCACTGCATAACCGTTATTTACATTAAAGCGCTTGATGTCCCCAACACTGGTATCGTCATTAAATGCCCATTGTACCACACTACGCTGGGAACCAAGACCCGGAAGATTTTCTTCCATTTCCTTGATCTTGTTAACAGGTCTTACTGTATAGTTGCTTTCTTTGGCAATATCACTAAAGGCTTCTGGTTCTGCATCCAAGACAGCCATTTCAAATTTTGTCGCATCGGTAAACAAGGTATTTATGGTCTCTTCTGATGGTTCAACTTCCCTAGTCAAGGTTGCTACCTGAATCACATCTTGTTTATCATCCACCTTGATTATGTGATACCCGAATTGGGTCTCTACCATACCTATGGTTCCTGTTGGATTCCCAAAACAGAAATCGTTGAATTCATCGGCCATAACTCCTTCTTGGAAGTATCCCAAATCTCCTCCACGAGGTGCGGAGGGCCCATCAGAGTTTTCCCTTGCCAATGTCGTAAAGACTACATCCTCTTTTTTTGCTTCGGCCAATAACCTTTTTGCTTCTGCCTCTGCTTCTTCTTTAGTTCGTGTTATGGCCGGGTTGGCTCTTTCTGCTCCTTCCCACGCAATAAGTATGTGGCTTGCTTTTACGGTTCCATTTACTTTTTTGTCCATAACCTTGGACACTTTATAGTAATTTCCATCTTTGTAAGGGCCATAAATCTCTCCAACCTCCATAGCCATAAGGGTATCGGCCACAATAGAGGGAAGATCCTTCTTCGCTTTGTATATGGTATCAAATTTAGTGTCGGAATACCTGTCCAAAAATGCCGTCATATCCTTGGTGTTCCTAAACCCAAGAATGGTGTCATTCGCATCTTTTGCCTCAGAATATTCAACAGTATCATCCAAAAGAGCTGTAATTTCTTCTTTTACGTTATTATCATCTTCAGCGGATGGCTTTTCCTCAAAATACACAAACCGGATGTCGCGGGCCTTTTCTTGTTGGAACATGGCCTTGTGATCGTTTATGTAGGATTGAATATCACTCTTGGACACTTCAATGGTACTGTCAGGAATGGAGGTATAAGGAATACGAACATACTGGAGATCCACTTTGTCGTTGTCCATGTCATAATCAAGTTCACCTTCGGCAAGGGTTGCAGTAACTCCACCTTTTACCAAATTGAAATACATGCGCTCCTTAGCGGCCTGAATAATGGATTTTTCATCTTGCAACCAAGCATCGTAACGCAAAGGGTCGTTGGCTTTCCAATCTGCAATGGCACTTTTAAAGACTTCTTCATTAAATATCCCATTTTCATCTTGGAAATCAGGAATTTGCGCATAACCTGATGTTCTCACAAACTCTATGATCTGATCGCTCTCCACATCAATACCCAAATCTTCGAACTGTTGGTTCAAAATTACCTTTCTTACTTCTTGATCGTACACCATGTTCACCAACTGGGTTGAAGTAACACTGGGGCCATATCTTCTGGAAGCTGTTTCTACTTGAGCTCTAAATTCGTCGATGGGAATATCCTCTCCATTTACTTCTGCAACCGAGGAGCCTATTTTTCCGCCAGAAAAATTGTTACTGCTGAATACTCCGGATATTACGAATGCGAACAACGCCAAACCAATTATTAGAATCAGAACTGTTGTCCGTTTTCTAATATTCTCTAATATTGCCATTTTACTGCTTGTTTTCTTTAAATTCAGTGGGCGAAAATACCACTTTCTTTTCAAATAGGAAAGCTAAAATAGGGACGGAAATTATTAATCTTCAGTATGAACGGTCACACTTACCAAATCTATTTTGGTGTTGGACACTTCCAAAATTTTAAAGGTAAAATTGTCGATGGTCACTTCTGAATCCTGTTCTGGAATCTCTCCTGTCCTATTTACTATCAATCCTCCCAAAGTTTCATACTCTTCTCCCTCTGGAAGCTCCAACTTATAATTTTCATTAATATAATCCACCTCCATACGGGCGGAAAACTTATATTCATTTTCACTTATCTGCTCTTCGTACAGGTCCGTGGAATCGTGCTCATCCTCAATTTCCCCAAAAAGCTCCTCTATAATGTCCTCAACTGTCAAAATACCGGAAGTTCCTCCGTATTCATCCAAAACAACGGCCATACTTTTCCGTTTTTTGGTAAGTACATTTAAGATGTCCTGGATCAACATGGTCTCGGGCACAAACTCTACCGGAAGTAGGATGCTTTTGATGGTCTTGGGTTTTTTGAACAGTTCGTACGAGTGGACATACCCAATGATCTCATCTATGCTTTCCTTATAAACCAAAATTTTGGAATAGCCGGTTTCTGAAAACAGTTTGGCCAGGTTTTTCGGGGTCTCGTTCAATTCCACCGCAGTAATCTCCGTACGGGGCACCATTACCTCCCTTGCCTTTACTGTTGAAAATTCCAGAGCGTTCTGGAAAATTTGAATCTCGGAATCCACTTGGTCCTCTTCTTCCACGGTCTCCATTTGTTCGGTAATATAATCCCCAAGCTCCAATTTGGTGAAGGACAATTGCACCTCATCCCCATCGGTTTTGAAAAAAACTTTCAAAATAAAATCGGAGACCTTGATCACGAACCAAGATATAAATGAGAAGAGCAGATAAAAGATATAGGCGGGAACAGCAAAAATCTTTAGAAGTGCATTGGCATATATCTGAAAAAACACCTTGGGCAAGAATTCTGCTGTCAACAGAATTATCAATGTTGAGATAACGGTCTGTGACAACAAACTGAAATCTGTCAACAAGACATTTACAAACTGATAATTGGTTGGCAAAAGGTCCTGGAACCAGTCCATGAGCACTTCCCCCATGAACAGTCCATAGACCACCAGGGCAATGTTATTGCCAATAAGCATGGTTGCTATAAACTTTGAAGGTTTTTCAGTAAGCAAAGTAAGTGCCTTGGCCAGAAAGCCTTCCTGTTTCTTCTCGATTTCAATATGAATCTTATTGGCGGAAACAAAAGCAATTTCCATTCCTGAAAAAAAAGCAGAAAACAGTAGGGATAGAACTATGATGATGAGGGAGTGGTCCAATGCTATTCTTGATTATCCTTTTTTCGTTGTTCGAAACGCTTCCGATATCTTCTCCTGAACATGAACATGGCAATGGATACGACCGCAAAGAAGATAAAAATGTAGGTGTCCTTCGGGTTTACGCTCCAAAGTGTGGCAATCTTATAAATGGAAATGGCCGCTACGGCCAAATAAAGGTATTCTGTATATTTTAAAATCTTGATCATTCTATTCTTCTTTAATCGTCATAAGACCATAAGTCTTGTTGGCCTTAAAAAAACTGAAATCCTTATTAAAATCCATTCCCTCACCGTCCATTATGGTCCCATCCTCGGGGTTTGTATATTTGAAGGATGATTCAGTAAAAATCCAGTTGTTCTTTCTATCAAAGTACAATTGGTCGGTCTCCAGTTTTTTTCCATCGTGGGTTTCAATCACCACGTTTCCTTGCAAATCTATCAAATTGGTCTGTGAATATACAATGCCATAATCGGCAACTATAACACTTTTTTGATTTTTCTCGTCGTAGAAATCAACTTGAAGCCCTTTGGGAAAGGTACGGAATTTAAATGTTTGGTTATCAAAATCCTCGGACAGCGGGCTGGACAGAACAGCAATCACCCTTGATGTTGCCGAATCCTGTGTGCTCATTGCCTCAACGGTCTCTGTGTAGGTCAATGTGAAGTTTTGGGCCACACCTTGTGGGAACAGTGGTTTTACGGCTTCCTCTCCCACTCTTTCGTAATCGTCACCACAGGACATAAAAAGGATTGCCACGGTAAAAACCGTGGCAAAGCTCTTTAAAATATATTCTAATCTTTGTTTCACTACAAATTAGGTACAGTGACACTACCTCCTACCCAACAACTAAAAGAAATCTTTTGCCCAGCTTTTCCTGAACTAAAAATCATTTCTTTTGTAGGAGCTTTGGCTGCATAACTAGCTGCTGTTTGATTTGCACGGCTACTCAAGGCAGGGTCTACCCTTCCAGCTTTTCTTGCCATGTCGGCCGCTTTCCAATAAATCGCTCTTTTTTCGAACGGTGTGCTACCACAGTCGTTTGCACTGGATGCATAAAGATTGGCGATCAATAAATATGCTTTTCCATTGGCAGGGTTTGCATCAATCGCCTTTAATGCATAACTCCTTGCTTGTGACTTACTACTTCTTCTTACCGTGGTTGCAATTTTATATAGGATATCGGATTTCTTATAAGAATCTGTTTCCAATTCCACTGCTTTGTTGAAATCGGCCAGAGCACCTTTCATGTCTCCAGATTTTTGTTTCAATACCCCACCGTACATGTATGCATCTGCTGATGGATCCAAGGCCAATTGGGCCTCGAACAATTTTCTAAACATTGGGTCGTCCGTACATTCTTTGGAGAACATTCTTCCCACTGCGCGCTTTACCCACTTTATATCATCTTTCTTTTCTTCGAAGCTCTTCTCGTACAAAGGAATAAGGTTGTCGCAATCTGCAAGGGCTCCCAATTTGGAATCCACACTGCTTGCTACCTTACCATAAGATTCAGAGTTTACGGTAGCAACCCTAAGTTGTCTTTTTTCTTTGGAAGTCAGGGTACCCAAAGAATCTTTTGGAAGAAGTTTTGTTACGATCTCAGTAAGTTGTTTGTTTTCCTCTTCAATCTTACCGGTGACATCATCGTATGTATTAAACACATCTTGAAGGTCCTTTTTGCCTGCTTCGTGCAAGTCCACCAAGCTGGAGAAGTATAGGTACAAAGCCCTAGGGTTTTTGAAATTGGCCTGATCCTCTTTAAAAGCCTTGTCCAACATATTGAACAACTCCTCATCAGAAGCCATTTTGTTCTCGTACATCAACAATGCCTTGTCGATGGCCACGCCGGCTTTGCTATAATTGGTAGGGAAATATTTCAAGCTGTTGTCATACAGGGTCAAAAGATCTTGGATATAACCATCTTTTTCAGTTCCGGTCGAGCTTTTGATTTTAGCCTTCAATATTCTTTCTCCGTAGGAGAAGTTGGCTTTGTTTATATCCGGGCAACTTTCGTAGACCATTTTCCATGGTTCGTAAGCTGCATCATAATTTTTAACCTTTACGTGTTCTGCATAAATTGACAGATTGGTCATACACTCCGGGTTCTGCGCCTGTGCCATACTTAATCCCGCCAACATAGTGACCATTATCATTGTTAAGTAGTGTCTCTTTTTCATCTTACTAATTTTAAAGCTGTTAAAGTACAAATTTTCATTAAAAAATCCTCTTTCAGGACCTTCTATGGGTGGTTATTTATCAATTTTTCAAAAAAAGGGGCCATCAATTTATTTTTCTCTGTTGAAACCATCTATCATTTAATGATAAGCCCACATTTACCTTAAAATAACTTTCTTCTACAAGGTTTGCGTCAGTTGTTCCACGTCTCCCCAATTCAAATCCGAGGTTAAGATTGGAGAAAGATGTTCCCAACGGTAATCCCATTCCAAAAGTTATGCCAAAATTATTTATTTCCTTATCGTTCACTACCAAACCGCTAACATCATAACGCAATCCAGCACGATACGTAACTCTTTTAAAATACCCTGATAATGGTCGATAATCAGGTATCCAATATCCACCAAAAGCATAGGTATTGGCATCGGTATAGGCTACATTTTCCAATCCTAGGAAGGCATTCTCAAAATCACTCATTTGTTGAAAACTGTACTCTGCCCCTAAAAACCATTTTTTGTTCTCACCAAAACCAAGACCTACGGTTGTTCTGGTGGGCACCTTTAATTCTGTATTCCTCAGATTGGATGCGTCCAAATCCACGTCTATTACTTCAACATTATTCCCTGTCGAGAGGGAAAAGGACCCCAACGTTTGTGTATTTTTTGAAACCAAGTTCCCTCGGGTATTCACCAATATGGATGTGTAGAGGGTATATTTATCTTTAATGGTAGGGTTATAATTAATGGCGTATTTAAAATCATATCCATTTATCCTCGATTCCCGATTGTCCAAAGTTCCGAACTGAACATCTTCAACACTCTGGATCCTTTCATACTCCAAAGTTCCAAAGTTATAATTGGCAGTGATTCCCAAACTAAGGTTCTTTATAGGTTCGAAACCGATGGATGCATACAATCTGTTAAGCCCACCTTCACCTGTAAAATAGTTTGTTACTTCCGCTCCTTGGGTATTTGTGGAACTTGAACTGAGACTGTAGCCCACAGAAGAGTAGGGCATTATCCCAAAGCCCATTCCAATGTTTTTTGCCAATGGGAATGCTATGGCAAGGTAATCCAGATTGGTCACTGAAATATTTTGCTCCTCGTTCCAATCCTTGAGTCGGTATTCTTTGTGGGAGATCCCCGCCGTATATGCGGTCAATCTCAGTTTAGAGTATGCCGCGGGATTGTTAAGGTTGATATGGATACTATCCCCGTACATACTAATACCGCCCATCATTTGGTTGTCCACGGTTCCGTTGTCCCTGTTGTCGCCAATTCCAAAATATGAATATGGCGATATGGTTCCATTTTGTGCGAACAGACCATGGGCAGTCACGCAGAAAAAAGCGATCAGAATTTTTTTAATCATTCAGTTTGTGTTGTATTCCAGTAGGCAATTTAACCCCTCCAAGAGAAATTTGGAGTTCGCAAATATGGTGTTTTTTAGCCTTTTGGCAAAAAAATGGGAGTCTCCACCTGTTAAAATAACTGTTAAATCTTGAAAACGAGATTGATATTGATCTATAACCCCATCTATTTCCTGGGTCAAACCATTAATTACACCACTGTGCATGCAGGATTCGGTGGAATTACCTATGAAATCCAAAATTTCATCGGGCTCGAGCAAGGGCAATCCTGATGTTTGCTCGTGCATGGCATTGTACCTCATCCGCATACCTGGAGAAATGGCTCCCCCGATATATTCTCCAAAATTGTTCACTAGGTCATAGGTAATGCATGTTCCTGCATCAATTACCAAGGTATTGCCCCTTGGGTTATGGTTATAGGCGGCCGCAGCCAAAGCCAGCCGATCTACCCCTAAAGAATGGGGCGTGGCATAACTGTTTTTAAAAGGGACTTTGGATGTGTTTGTGAGGACATGCACTTTACAAAACAACGCAACAACATCCCTCTCCCTTTTGTCCAATTTTCCCACGGACGATATAATTGCTTTGTTGATTCTTGGGTACTTTTCAAACAGTTCCTTGATTTTTGACAAGAACAGACCAGATTCCGAGCTTTGGTCAAAAACCATCCTCCTGTTTTCAAAAACAGCATATTTGATCAATGTATTGCCAATATCGATAACCAAGTTCATATTGCAAAGATCGCTAATTAGAAAAAATCAAAACCTTTTTTTCCGGTTTTTGTTTGTATATCCTAATTTTGAAATTATATTTGCACCCGCTTAATAAAGCTTGGTACCTTAGCTCAGTTGGTAGAGCAACGGACTGAAAATCCGTGTGTCCCTGGTTCGATTCCTGGAGGTACCACCACAAACCCTCGCTTCCAAAAGGATTGCGGGGGTTTTGTTTTTAGACATTTTGCCCTACCATTACCGCTTGCCGTTTGTTGGTTTTGAATTCACTTGGACTAATGCCATATTTTTCCTTAAAGATTTTGGAAAAATAACTCCGGCTGGTAAATCCAATGGAATAAACCACTTCGGAAATGTTCATTTCAGAATTGGCAATCAAATCCCTGGCTGTTTCCAATCTCGTATTTCTAATAAATTCTGTTACCGTATTGTTATAGAGCAATTTAAATCCTTCCTGAAGCTTTGCCTGTGTCAACCCCGTTTCCAAAGCGATCTCTTCCAAGGTAAAATCCCTCGAGATTTGCTTTTCCAATTTTTTGGCAAAGTTTCGGACTTGTTTCAATTCTCTTTTTAACAATGTGGTAGTAGGCCTTCTGTTATTAACCTCTTTGTTGTGCTGAATCATATGCAGCGACAATATCTGATACACCATGCCCTCTATCTGCATTATACGGATCATTCCCTTGGCCTTGATTTTACCCATCTCCGACATTACATCCGCAATCTTTAAATTGTAGGAACCGAAATAGGCAAATACTTTCTCATGATCGGTATCCATAAACACCCTATAGAGTTCTTTGTTCAAATTCTCCCCTTGGTTCAATCTTTTACGCAAAAATGGTTTACGTACTACTTGAATCACACTGATATTGAGTTTCACATCCTTAGGATAGTACCGGTTGGAAACCCCACCATCCCGATTGGTCAATATCACCGAATGGTACTGTTCCATGAACTGGATCTCATCTTTTGGTTGATATCCATACTTATGCCCGCAATAGCCATCTAAACAATAATAAAAACTAATGGGGTTAAAGTTGGACGCGTCCATCTCGATCTCCACCTCATCAAAAAAAATAATATCCAACAGGAGTAGACTGCCTCCCCATCCAAAGGTGATCAACTTTATATTCCCCTTCGCCTTTTCGTTATCAACTTCCAATACATGTTCACCCCAACGTTCCGCAATACTGCCCCTAAGCACATCGTTTATCTGCTCTACCCATTCGGTGGTATCTTGGGCATCTACCTTTATATTGATCATAGGGTCTTAATATGAATTTTAATTGTGGTGCTCGATTGCGAATTCTTAAAGATAGGATTTGTTTCCTTCTGTATTACGATAAAAAAATGTACTTGGGATAATTTGAACCTTTTTATGATGAAAAACATCACGGTCAGAACCATTTGGATCAATAGCAATGGCAACGATACACATACTTGTGATTTATAATTTAATCGATCATGATTTACAAACTTTCTAATGTTGCAGTCCATGACCTTGATCAAATTGCACGGATAAAGGAATCCTTTCCCCAAAGAATATGCTTGATCTTCGCAACCGGTTTTTACGCTTATTTAATACAAAAAGGAAGAATCTGCAGTTTTCATCTGTACCAGTCATCGGGCAAGCCTTTTTTGATGAGAACCTATAATATTTAAAATATGGTTTTTAGATGTGCGGCTTTGATTACCCATAAAATGGCAGTTTTATCTCAAATTATCACGATGTGAGCCATCTTGCGCCCATTATAGCACCTAAAAAGACAAAAATGGCCTATGGTTGTCACAATCCATAGGGGCCGAATAATTAATAAAAACTCATGGAAGAACACGGTAAGGTCAAGCTGATGGCAAAGCGCCTATCAAATGATTTCTTCCAACACCGCATCCCCTCACAGCATATATTCTTTACCCAATAGTTTCAAACCAATTGTGCAATACTTAACAATATTTTCGGATAAAGCACATAAAATTTAGCTTTTGAGTCAATCTTAAAAGTAAAAGCGACAATGATTGGCGCAAAATCAACGGAAATTTGTAATGTACTGATTAAGAGTTGGTCAGATATTAACTTAAAACAGAATCATTATGTTACGTTGGACAATCACCTTTATAATCTTGGCTATAGTGGCCGGTATTTTCGGATTTGGCGGAATTGCAGCAGGAGCAGCAAGTATAGCTAAAATCCTATTCTTCATATTCATCGTCTTGTTTATTATCTCTTTGATAACCGGGAGAAGAAAAGTATAGAACAAAACCTAAAAAAAATCATTAACCCAAAACACAAATATGAAAAAGTCACTAAGTATATTTATCCTTTTCATGACCATGGCAATGACCATGAGCATGACGAGCTGCAGAGAAACCACAGAAGATAAGACAGAAGATGCCATCGAAGATGTTAAAGATGGGCTGGAAGACGCTGGCGATGAAATCGAGGATGCTGCCGACGATGTAGAGAATGAAATCGATAAGGCCACTGACACCATTTCGTAAGCACTTATTCTCTATTATATGTAAAAAAACTCCGGTACCAAGTACCGGAGTTTTTTGTTTCCAAACACTTCCCGTTATACCAATTGATGCTTAACCTAGAATCAGGTCAAAACATTGCTGTACATCCTCTCTTTTATTTGGGTCATGGAAGGGTCAAAAGGTTCATCCACCTTTATTACACCATGTAATTTATTCCCTCCTAAAATCCGCCTCCATCAAAACCCAATCATTGGGATCTAAGACGACCCTGACAGGTTCAAAATCAATTTCTATTTTGGCCTTGAACGATTTCTTATCGACCATCAACCTCTTAATGAGTTGTTCGCCATTAGTGCCGTACACCCCAATTTCCATTGGCATTTTGAACACACTTCCATCTTCTTGGACTTGATCCAAGCGTATGAACACTTCTTTCTTCCGATCATCATATGTCCAAGACCCTTGGTATTTGAGCATTCCAGGTTCATACAACCATTGTTTAAAAAAGTAATCCAGGTCCAGCCCCGAAGCTTTCTCCATTTCCCGAATAAAATCAGCAGTTGTGGCATTGAGGTCTTTGTATTTTTTATAATATGCCCGAATTCCTTTCCAGAACACATCCGTTCCCACAACACCTCTGAGCATATGTAATATCCAACTACCTTTTTGATAGGTCTGTACAGTTGTCACCTTGGACATATCGGTGAGATTGTCATGAACAATTCGATAATCTGGATTTTTGGCTTGAAAATCAATGGCGATTTGCTTACTTTTTTTCAGCCCTCTCATAAATTCATCGTGTCCATATTCGTGTTCGATAAAAAGCAAGGTGAAATAAGTGGCGAAGCCTTCGCTCAACCAAACGTCGTCCCAATCAAATTCTGTTACGGCGTTACCGAACCATTGATGGGCAATTTCATGGATAACCACATTTCTCCAACGCTCGTTCCTATTCCCTACCACGGACTTTTCACTGTATAGTATGGCCGATGCGGCCTCCATTCCCCCACTTACGCTATTGGATTGAATATTGGCCAATTTTTCATAGGAGTATGGCCCCACCCAATCGCTAAAGAACTCCAGCACTCTTTTTGTGGGAATGGCAAAATCGTAAAACCCAGCATCCTTGTTCTGTGGATACACCCATGTCTCAATGGATTTGCCATCAAATTCATCAACATATTGGACAGCAAACCTAGCCACACCTAATACATATAACCAAGTTGCAATGGGAACTGACTGTTTCCAGTGAGTGAGCCGTTGCCCATTTGGGATGTCGGTTTCCTCAACCTTCAATCCGTTGGAAACAACTTGGTATTTCGATGGTGCGATAACAATAAATTCACAGGTGGCCTTGTCATAGGGATGATCGATGGTTGCCAACCAGTTTCGGCCTTTGTTGGGCCAATTATCACTAAAAAAAGTACGGTCTCCGTATTTGTTGTCGTCAATTTTTAGACCGGCTGCCGGGACGCCCCTGTAACTAATGACGTAGCGGCTGTATTGATTGGCCTTAGAGGGTTCGGGCAAATGTATGACCAACACGTCATCTTCGTGCGTATATTCAAGTCGTTTTCCATCCGAAATCACTTTACTTATAGTCATTCCCTTATTGCCCATTTTTTTGGATGCCTTGACCAAATCCAACCGCAGTGACGTTTCCCCTTCAGCCAAATATCTTATTTCAACCGTTTCCTCGCACTGAATTTCATCGATAGAATCGGATAGTTTGAGTCGAAACACATAATTAATGGCATCAATATTTGTGTTTTTAGGGTAATTGTCAGTAAAAGGAGATGCTTTGACAGGACAGGTAATAATGATCAACAACAGTAATACAATGTTTTTCATTTGGTTAAAGTGGTGTTTGTTGGTCATTTTTAAATTATGATCAGTTTTTTGAGCTTAATTCAACTGGAGGGTTAAATTCCATTATTCCTTTTTCCGCTATGGTTTTTTCCACGTCCTTCAAAGAAGAAGGAACAAAAGCACTCAAGTTTTCAACACCATCTTTGGTGACCAGGGCAACATCTTCAATCCTAATATAGAGCCGTTCCTCTGGGATCCATATCATAGGGTCTATAGTAAATACCATACCGGGCTTTAGGGGAACTTTTCTCACGTTTCCAACATCATGGACGGCCATGCCCACTGGGTGCTGAAAATGCCCCCTGAATTTGATTCCTTCCTGAACAGCCTTTAGATAATGTGGCTTTACGAAGGTTTTTCCCTTTATATACTCTTTCATATCGGCCGCAGCTCTATCCAAGACCTCATCCGATGTTACCCCTGGCTTTATGTATTTGAAAAGGGCATCCCTATAGGCTACAATGAAATTGTACAGCTCTTTTTGGGCTTTATCAAACTTACCGTTTACGGGCCATATCCTTGTTACATCACTGGTGTAATATTTATAATCGGGTGCATAGTCCATTAAAACCAAATCCCCCGATTTAAGTTTGTCCGTTTTGTGAAAATAATGCCCCATAAAAGCATTGGTTCCCCCTCCGATAATTGAGGAATACCCATCACCTTGAGATCCGTGAACATAAAAAATATACTTGGCCACCGCATCAAGCTGATACTCAAAGACACCTGGTTCGGTAGACTTCATTGCCTCTATAATGGCCAATCCAGCAATTTTCGTAGCCTTTCGAATCAAGTCAATCTCCTCCTTACTTTTAATCAATCTCATATTGTCCAAGATTGGGGACAGATCTTGAATTTTGAACTGGGGAAACTGGGATTTTATTTTCTGTACGAACATTGCTTCTTTGGCCATTGAAGCATCCCAAGGATCTGCCGTAGTACGTGCTTGTCCATATAAAAGTTCATCCCTGCTATCGTTACCTGTTTCTGCGGGACTTAGGGGAGTATAGAGCAGTGGAGCGTCAGATTTTATGAGGCCTGTCCGGACCAAATCGGCCGACAGGAACTCGTATCCCTTGACATTATCAACACCGGTTAGTTCAATTACCAAATCCTTGTCTTCCGCAGATAATATTTTCCCCTGTCCTTTTTCTCTCCCTTCGTCCCTATGCGGTAAGTAAAGAGTTGTCTGTTTATTTTTACCATTGAGCAGAAGGTAAGCGTGGTCCGTTTCCAATCCCGTTAGGTAATAAAAAGTATTTGTTTGCCTAAAAACTTTAAAGCCGGGAGCACTGCCAGCACCTTGTATTAAGGCCACAGCATTATCCCCTATAGCATTGAAAATGGTATTTCTTCGTTCCACAAAATTATCAACACTGAAGTCTGTTTGGTAATGATGTTTATTTTGGGCTTGTAATTGATTTAGAAATAAGAAGGGCAAAATGAACAAGAATCTCACATAGGTTTTTTTCATATTTAGCTTGGTTGAGGTTATCAATAGTTTGGTTATCGTCCAATATATGAAAAATAGCTTTCAAAGTGGTCTAAAAAACGACACCAACACTAGCCCTCTGGGAAGTTTTACACATTACATAAAATCCAAGGCCCATAATTTTATTAATATTGATCTTTTCATCTTATTATTATTAAAGATCGAGACATATTTTGCTCTTCGAGTTTCTAAAATATTTTATTGAAAAATACGGTTAAAACCATTTACGCCAACACTTTTTACAACTCTCGGCAAGCTCTTTAAATATTTATGAATTACAAACAGGTATGTAGTGCAAAGCACAATAAAGTGGAAAGTGAGATTGGAATCCTTTCATACATGCAGGTCATGCCCAATATCGAGACTTGGCAACGATCTGCCCACTACTTAAAAATGCACCAATGGAAAAATTAACAAGTCTGGATTGATTGTACGAGTCCCTTAAAAATCTACCCTAATTGCCCAACAGGATTTATCCATTCAAATGGCACCACATCAAACAAACACTGTTTGCCCAATCCATTTTAGACCAACCCATATCATTAAACATGGATCACAGATGAAGCAATGGAATTTGAAAAGTTTTTGATCTCCTTAATTTTTGGCTGCACAAGGTTGTTTGCAATCATTGAAAATAAAGGCTCGGGGGTTTCATCGCTGACAGAAACAAATCCATTTTCCAGGTTGATTTCCACCGATATCAAAGAAAGATAGTCCATTAAATGTTCTGCTTCTTTAATAAGTATTTTTACTACCTGAAGCCGAACCGCATATTCCAAATTGACCCTGTCTTCATGGGGCAATGCACTCTTACTTTGTAAATTATTCCAGATTATTTCCAAGGCGGATTTTGGACAAAAGTAACCCAAACAAAATTTAATTTACAATTAAGACACATTAAATTAACATGGAAAAACAGATAGCGCCATAACTCCCATCCTTTATCTTATTAACGATATGGACACACTATCAAATAGATGGAAATAAAAATAAGTCAACCACCCTTTTATTTTTAGATTTCTATAGCACTTGTCCCACTCAACTTCTTAATGTTTTCATAAATATGAAAATCAAATGCCCATATAAGCAAAAAATATCAAACTAACCCTTATATTTAGCCGATTACGAATAATTTTACAAAAAAAATGACCCAAGAGTTACTTGAAAAGGCGGAGGAGTTTGAAAAAAGGCCAATGAGCCACATGTCCACCAGTGATAGGGTTAAAGCCTCTAGAGAAGCAAAGAGTTTAATCCTCTCTATCAACGAAATTTATAAAAAAACAAAGGACTCCAAATTAATGGAGGCCATGAAAAGCATTACTGCTAAGAAACGAAAAATAGAAAAACGACTCAAAGGGACTCCTTTGGTTTAGTTTTTATAACCTTAATACTTTTTGTGAAAAGATGTTGGACCTTCCCATCTAACATGATGTACCTTTTCCTAAAATTAAGTTTCTTACCATTATCGATATAAAACACTGTTTTTCAGACGAAAAGCATACTCGAACCAAACCTTCTTGTTTTTCGAAAGGAGGGTTTTCTCCATTTACATAGCATTTATAACCACTTATGTCCAAATTACTGCAACCAATAAAAATATGGTTTGTGGTCGGGGGTGTTTTAAATAATTTAGTGATGTAGTTTTAACTCAACTAAATAATTAACACTCAGAAAAATGAATCCATTAGAAGCAAAACTCGGATACCTATTTTGGTATGTTGTAATTGCACTTTCCTTCTACTTTCTTTTAAGCAGCATCTACTTATATATCAATTAATCTATACTAAGCACTAGACAAAATTATCAGTAGTTAGCAATGTGTCTTAATTGGGCTCCACATCAGGTGCCCTTTTTTTATACATTACATTATTGGGAGTCCCAATTCTTTTTTATCTCGACCCGTTCCTTAATTTTCATACATAGTATTTTTAAGGACAATCATTTTCCGTCCAAAAAATATTCATCTATTCCTGAAAGGAATGGAATCAAAAAACTACCTATCTTTAACATACGTTTTGCCAATCTCACCTAAATCTGAACACATTGAGCAAAAACCTACTTTTGATCCTGACCCGTAACCCCGAACTTGGAAAATGTAAGACCCGCCTAGCAGCCAAAGTAGGTGACAAGACTGCGTTGGACATCTATAAATTTCTATTGGACCATACTGTGTCGTTCACCAAGGATTTGGAAGTCACCAAATGGGTCTATTATTCCGAAAAGATTTGGAAAGACGATATTTGGGACCCAAAAACCTACCATAAAAAACTCCAAAAAGGGAAAGACCTGGGAGAACGTATGTACAATGCCTTTAAGGAAGGATTTGAAGCCGGTTTTGAAAATATTATGGTGATTGGAAGCGATATGTACCACTTAGATCAACACGATTTGGAAAATGCATTCTCCAAATTCAACAACCATGATTATGTTGTGGGACCTGCAGAAGATGGGGGATATTATCTATTGGGAATGAAAACCTTAAAAGAAACTTTGTTCCTAAACAAGGAATGGGGCACCGATAGTGTACTGACCGATACGTTAAAAGACATAAAATCTGAAAAAGTTGCCCTCTTGGATGAAAAAAATGACATCGATTATTACGAAGACATCAAAGATATTAAGGCCTTTGAGCCATTTTTAAAACATATAAAAAAATGACACAAAAACAAATAGACGAATCAGTTGCATACTTAAAAAAACGAGGTTTTGAAACACCAGAAATCGGTATCGTTTTGGGTACTGGGCTAGGTCAGCTTGTACATATGATCGAAAACCCCACGGTGGCACACTATAACCATATCCCGTATTTTCCATTGGCAACTGTTGAGTTCCATTCCGGAAAATTGATCTACGGGACCATTGAGGGCAAAAAAGCCGTGGTTATGCAAGGACGTTTTCATTTATATGAAGGCTACGACTTTGTGGACATCACCTATCCTATAAGGGTAATGCATCAACTTGGGATAAAAAAATTGTTTGTTTCCAATGCCGCAGGAGCCATCAATCTTGATTTTAAAAAAGGGGATATCATGCTCATTGAAGACCATATCAACCTTCAAGGGGGGTCGCCACTTGCATTTAAGAATGTTGTAGAGTTCGGAAATAGATTTGTGGATATGAGCGAACCTTACGATTTGGAAATGCGCAACAAAATTGAAGCCATTGCGGCCAGAGAAAATATCTCGTTAAAAAAGGGAGTCTATGCCTCAGTAGTTGGCCCCCAGCTAGAAACCAAAGCCGAATATCGTATGCTCAAAATTATTGGAGCCGATGCAGTGGGAATGAGTACGGTCCCAGAAGTAATTGTTGCCAATCATTTACGACTACCCATCGTAGCGGTATCCGTTTTGACCGATGAATGCGACCCGGACAACCTAGAACCAGTTGACGTCCAGGAGATCTTGGAAATTGCGGAACAGACGGAACCCAAAATGATCAAACTGTTCAAAGAATTAATCAAAGAATTATGAGCTATTTAGATGCCACCCAAGACCTGTACAAAGAAGCTGCCCTCACCCCAGATGTGGGTCTTTGCTGTACAACCAATCCCATTTGGCAATTTCCCGGACTTTCCATTCCCAACATAATGCAGGAGATGAATTATGGTTGTGGCAGCACGGTATCAGCCCAAGATTTGGTCAACAATCCCAAAATACTCTACGTGGGTGTAGGCGGGGGCATGGAATTGCTCCAGTTCTCCTATTTTTCACGACAAAAAGGAGGGGTCATAGGGGTAGATTCCGTAGATGAAATGTTAGAGGCCTCACGCAAGAATTTCAAAGTGGCGGAAGAGGAAAATGATTGGTTCAACAGTGATTATGTGGACCTTGTCAAAGGTGACGCCTTAAATCTTCCCGTGGAAGATGAAAGTATCGATGTGGCAGCACAAAACTGCCTCTTCAATATTTTTAAAATGGAAGATCTAAAAAAAGCGGTTGCTGAAATGTATCGAGTATTGAAGCCCCATGGGCGATTGGTAATGAGCGACCCTATTTGCGAGCAACCCATGAGCGACGAACTTAGAAACGATGACCGATTGAGGGCCCAATGTCTAAGTGGAAGTATTCCCTTAAGGGAATATATTAAGGTATTGACAGATGCCGGTTTTGGGACCATTGAGATAAGAGGCAAACGATCCTACAGGGTTTTATCGCCCAACCACTACCCTACCCAGGAACTCATTCACATAGAATCCATCGAAATTGCAGCCATAAAGGATCCCATGCCCGAAGATGGCCCATGTGTTTTTACTGGAAAAACTGCCATATACTTCGGAAACGAAGATTATTTTGATGATAAAAAGGGCCACATCCTACAACAAAACCAACCTTTGGCTGTTTGTGATAAAACCGCTAATGCCCTAGCAAAGGCATCAAACGAAATTTTTATAAGTGATAGCACCTATCATTACAATGGTGGGGGATGTTGTTAATATTCTGGATAACCTTAATTTTCCAATTCCAAATCAGCATAATCATTCATGATGCCATTACTGATGAGATTGGCAAATTCCTTTTTGTTCGGTTTAAGGGAAATCTTGCTATCAGATAGATCGGAAGTATTTTTTAGAGTCAGCAAACTTATGGCCGGAAGAATATTTTTTGCCAAATAAAGGCTGGTTTGATCTTCGAAAATCAAACTGGCCTCATCAACGGACTTATTGGAAATATTGTTTTCCTTAAATACATTTTGAAGGTTTTGGGCAAACCGTTGCCCCTGGGTACTCTTATTATAATGGTAAACGGCAACATCCATATTGCTCCTTTCTGAAACATTTTCAGCCCGAATGACCAATACGCGCTGATATTTTCCAGTATTCTGCAAATAGCGTTTGTTGATCACTTTGATATAATCTCCAGTTGGATCCCCGGGAGCTATATCTTCCCCAACCAATTCATTGGAAATCTCTTCCCCCATAACATATACCCTTGCTCCGTGCATCATCAATTCGGCTGCCAAACTTTGGGTAACATCCAAAACAAAATTCTTGTCTTGGTTCGTAGTATTTTCAATGATCAGGTAATAAATAGCATCTTTGAGCTTGTTGCTTTTTAGAGACATTTTGGCAAGCTCTTTATCAAAAATTGGCTCCTCGACCTCTTTTGCCGCCTCCACCAATACACCTGTTTTTTTAAAGGAATCTTCAGTGTAGGGAACTTTGTACTCCTCCCCGAGTTTCAAGGAACTGCCCTGTTTTATTTTGTCCGAATTCAGTTCTAGGAATTTTCCGTAGTGCTTGGCCGGGTCCAATCCTTGTTTACGGAGCAAGGAAAAAATACCATCTCCCTGTTCTGCGACCACATTGTAGAAATCGTTTTCCTGAGCAAAAATGAATGTACATGCCCATACCCAAAATAGAAGGGATAATCGTAATTTCATTGCTTTATGTTTTTGGGTGGGATGCGTTACAAAGATGGGTAAAAAATGGCAACAATTACTTTTAAATGGGATAAAAATTTTATAATGAGACCAATATCTTTATAAGCTCGATTTCTTCAATTGGCCATACTGTCTTCGAATAACAGATTCTGCAGGTTTGTTTTGGGGGGTAAAACGGTTGTCCCCATGCCCTCCTACCTGATCGTGCTGCATAAACCATTTCCAAACAAAGCCTCCCGCAAACCAATTTTCGTTCCAGAATTCATCAAAGATCACCTGTGTGGCATCGGCTTGTGCCTTAAGGTTTACATCCATTTGGTTACGGTCCACCAGCCAAGGTTTTTTGCCTGTAAAATCCATACTGCGATACCCAAACTCAGTAAAAAGGATGGGCCTATCCTTTTCCTTGGCCAGTTTCCTGAGTTGGGTCTTCCAAGGTTGCCACCCTTCAGTAAGTGTTTCAATAGTTGGGGTTTCCTCTTCACACAATGGGAAATAAGCATTTACACCAATGTAATCCAATTGCTTCCAAAACGGTGTTTTTGCATATTCGTCCCAATTGGCTGCATAGGTCAACTGACCATTATAGATTTTTTTTACCTTTTGGATAAGATGGTTCCAAAATTCAGGTCGATTGTTCACAAAGGCCTTTAACTCTGTCCCAATACAAAAAATATCACTCTGGGTTTCTTCTGCCAAATCTGCATACAACAGAATGAACTTTTCATAGGATGCCTCCAGTTTTATCCAATCTTCCTCGGTACGCATCGTCATATTTCCAGTAAACTCACCTCCACGAATCCATATCTGGGGCTTCACCATAACGCTCACCCCATTTTGATGCAATTTCTGAATATACTGTTTAGCCCCTTCCCTGGTTTCACCAAACCATTGGCGGTCCGAATCAAAAACCAAATCAGGTGAATCCATATCCCGGATAAAGCCAAAAGGCATGATTGCCGCATAATTCGCTTGAATATTAAGAACAGGATCTATATGGTGCTGCGACAATTCTTCCCTGGACGACACAAAACTGATGCCGTTGACTTTGTCAAATTTGCTGCTACTGCAAGAGACAGCGGCAAAAGCCAGAATAAAAACTAATTTTCTCATAATGATTATACTCCCCTCTAAAATAATACTTTTAAAACGTCACCTAGCTGCCAAATTCTTATTAATTTTCATAGCACCGTTAAGTTCGTTCAAAATAAACGACATATAATTACAATCAAACCAAGTCCATGGAACATATTGTCATCATTGGAAACGGTATAGCCGGTGTTACCGCTGCCAGGCATATCCGAAAACTATCCGATAAAAAAATTACCATTGTTTCAGCCGAAAGCAAGTATTTTTTTTCAAGAACTGCTTTGATGTACGTGTATATGGGCCACATGAAATTTGAACATACCCAGCCCTATGAAAACAACTTCTGGAAAAAGAACAGGATAGAATTGGTGGAGGGCTATGTTTCACGGGTAAACACCGACGAAAAAGTACTTCAGATTGACGGTGGCCCCAATCTAAATTATGATAAACTCATTATTGCAACCGGTTCCAAACCCAATAAATTTGGATGGCCCGGACAGGATTTGAATGGTGTTCAAGGACTCTATTCCAAACAAGATTTGGAACTTTTGGAAAAAAACGCCCCCAACAACAAAGTATGCAAACGAGCCGTAATCGTAGGTGGTGGGCTAATTGGTATTGAACTGGCCGAAATGCTTCGTACCCGTGATATTCCAGTTACTTTTTTGGTGCGTGAAACCAGTTTTTGGAACGGGGTCTTGCCCAATGGTGAATCGCAAATGATCAACGAACATATTCGAGAGCATCATATTGATCTTCGATTGGGCAGCTCGTTGAAGGAAATCAACCCGGACGAAAATGGAAAAGTGAAATCCGTGACCATTGCCGAAACGGGTGAAGAAATCAAATGTGATTTTGTTGGACTGACGGCCGGAGTTACACCCAATATTGATTTTTTAAAAGGTTCCGGTATTGAATTAGGCCGTGGGGTCAAAGTAAATCGGATGTTGGAAACCAATATAGCCGATGTTTATGCCATCGGTGATTGTGCCGAACAGCAGGAACCCATCGGAAACCGAAGAGCAATCGAAGCGGTTTGGTACACAGGTCGGATGATGGGTGAAACACTTGCCCAGACCATTTGTGGAAACCCAACGGAATACAGGCCAGGACATTGGTTCAACTCTGCCAAGTTTCTGGATATTGAGTACCAAACCTATGGTTGGGTTTTTTCAGAAAGAAGAAAAAAAGAGACAGAAGTGCATTTTCATTGGAGACACCCAAAAGAAAAAATCTGCATTACCATCGCTTTTGACAGGGATTCCAAAACGTTTTTAGGTATCAACACCTTTGGAATCCGAATGCGCCACGAAATATTTGACCGTTGGCTCAACGAGAAAAGAGATATTGATTTTGTAATGGAACACCTCATTGACGCCAATTTTGACCCAGAGTTCTATAAAAGATTTGAACCAGAAATAGTTTCCAAATACAATACCGATTTTGGAAAATCGATTACCCTAAAAAAGAAAAACCTTAAACGTATCTTCCAAATTGCCTAACCCAATATTATGAGCACGTACCATAAAAGCATGGCCCTTACCGGGGAACCACCAAAAAGCTTGAGTATCAATCAAAAAATAGCCACACTTTTGGGGTTGTCCGGATTGGGAATACTCCTATTGGCGGCATTCAATGTCAACTTTCCCGATAAAACGTTGTGGTTGACACTGTCCCTTTCAGCTATTTCAATCGGCATTATCTGGTTTTCATGGGATGCCTATTCCAATAAACTACCTGGTATCAAAAATGACGGAGTTTGGTTCAAATCCATTTCTAGTCGGGGATTGTGGGGTTGGATCGCCGGTTTGGCCTTAACAGGTTTTTATATCGTGCTTTATTTTTACCCTCAGTATCTTGGTTTGGTAAATGATGGGGACAATAAAGGTGTAATTGGCCTTTTTGATCCCTTAAGTAAATTATTGAGTGGTAACCCTGCCAGTCAATGGTTTGTTTATGGCACACTCTACACCGTTGCCATTTTGGCTTTTGGCATAAAATTTCTTTGGAAATATCGTCATAATCGATACGAAAGACTACGTACTTTCAGTGTCATGATTTTCCAAACAGCTTTTGCGTTCATAATTCCTGAGGTGATGGCCCGTTTGAATGGTCATAAAATTTTGGACGGCGGAAGTCTTCCTTATTATGACCTTAAAAGTATTTGGCCCCTCAACTATTATAATTTTGAAGGGTACCGCATCAAAGGCTTTTTAAGTTCAGGTGATATAGGTTTTGCCTTGTTGATATTCGCCATACTCTCCATTTTCGTGATAACCCCAATTCTCACCTACAAATATGGGAAAAGATGGTACTGTTCATGGGTCTGTGGTTGCGGTGGACTTGCCGAAACAGCCGGGGACTCCTTTAGGCAATTGAGTGATAAATCCACTAAAGCGTGGAAAATTGAACGTTGGGTGGTACATAGCGTAGTGGTTTTTGTAACCTTGATGACCACCGCAGTGATCTATTCCTATCTGGGAACGGATACCAGCAAATATTGGCTGACGAAAAGCTCATTTTTGATAGGGGTTGCCGTATTGCTCAGCTTGGTCTTTGGTTGGGCTATGATCTTTAAACGGGACCAACTTCAAAAAGATGCACAGTACGGGGCCATCGGTTATTTTGTGATTATCATCGCCCTAATCGGCTTCCACTTTCTTAGTGGGGAGGGCCAAGTATTTCTTCTCAAATCAGAAACCCTCCGTAAATCCTATTCCTTTTTGATTGGCAGTATTTTCTCTGGAGTGATCGGAACGGGTTTTTATCCCATTTTTGGCAGTAGGGTCTGGTGCAGGTTCGGATGTCCAATGGCAGCGATACTAGGTTTTCAACAAAAACTGTTCTCCCGTTTTAGGATAACCACAAATGGGGGACAGTGCATTTCTTGCGGAAACTGTTCCACCTATTGTGAAATGGGCATCGATGTACGCGCCTATGCCCAAAAAGGTGAGAATATTGTTAGATCCAGCTGTGTTGGTTGTGGCATCTGTTCCGCAGTATGCCCAAGGGGCGTGCTTAAACTAGAAAACGGCCCCCTCGAAGGCAGAATAGACAGTAACCAAGTACTTTTGGGCAACGACGTGGATCTAATGACCCTTGTCAACAAAAAGTAAAAATCAACCTTCTTTTTGAAAAATTCAAAGTGGAATACAAGGAAAATTTTAGTTTTGCCACTTAAACACTAACTAAAGTTTATTCCCGGCCAATGGCGGACATAAAAGTCATCATCCCCGCAATCAACGAAGGAGATTCCATTGGTTTAGTGGTTTCAGGATTACCTCAACATGTATCCGAAATCGTGGTTGTCGACAATGGTTCCTCAGACGATACCGTAGCAAATGCAGAAAAAGCTGGGGCAACCGTAATCACGGAAAACCGCAAGGGCTACGGCTTCGCCTGCCTAAAAGGATTAAAATACATCTCCGAACAATCCAAAACACCCGATATCATCGTATTTATTGACGGAGACTATTCAGATTATCCGGAAGAATTGGATAAGATCGTCGCCCCGATTTTGGAAAATGACATTGATTTTGTGGTCGGTGCGCGAAAAAAATCACTTCGCGAACCGGGTTCCATGACTCCTCAGCAAGTTTTTGGGAACCAATTGGCCACATTTTTAATGCGATTGTTTTTTAGGTCAAATTTTACGGATCTGGGACCATTTAGGGCGATAAAATATGAAAAGCTCAAAGAATTGGATATGCAGGACACAACTTATGGGTGGACTGTGGAAATGCAATTGAAAATTTTGAGAAAAAAAATGTCATATATCGAAGTACCAGTACGTTACAAACAAAGAATTGGTATCTCAAAAGTATCAGGTACAGTAAAAGGTACTATATTTGCTGGCATAAAAATATTGGGTTGGATCTTTAAATACAGTTTAAAATAATGGGACTTGCTATTGCTTACATCATCATTGCTATTTATAGTTTCGCCTTACTTTTGATATTCTTTTATAGCCTCGCACAGTTAAATCTGCTGATCAACTATCTAGGTTATAAAAAGCGAAATGAAGAAGCCCCAAAATTCAATCTTCTCGACCCCAAAGAAATTCCTTTCGTAACCATACAACTTCCCATTTATAATGAGGAATATGTAATGGAGCGTTTATTGGATAACATTGCCAAGATCGAATACCCAAAAAGCAAATTGGAAATCCAAGTATTGGACGATTCCACTGACGATTCTGTAATAGAAACTGCCCGAAGGGTTAAAGAGCTTCAACAGACCGGACTTGACATTCAGCACATCCGAAGGGAAAACAGAAAAGGTTTCAAAGCAGGAGCACTAAAGGAAGGTCTGGAAATAGCCAAAGGTGATTTTATTGCCATTTTTGATGCTGATTTCCTTCCAGAGGCCGATTGGCTTAAAAAGACCGTTCCCTATTTTAAAGATGAAGAAATCGGTGTGGTACAGACCCGTTGGGGACACATCAACAGAGATTACTCCACACTTACCCGTATCCAAGCCTTTGCCCTGGATGCCCACTTTACCTTGGAGCAGGTAGGAAGAAATTCCAAAGGACACTTTATCAACTTCAACGGTACCGCAGGTATCTGGAGAAAAGAATGTATTTTGGATGCCGGCAACTGGGAAGGTGACACACTTACCGAAGATTTGGATTTGAGCTACCGCGCCCAATTGAAAAACTGGAAATTCAAGTATTTGGAAGACGTGGAAACCCCCGCCGAGCTTCCCGTTGTTATCAGTGCTGCCCGTTCACAACAATTCCGCTGGAACAAGGGAGGGGCTGAAAACTTTAGAAAAACAGTTTGGAGTGTCATCACTTCAAAAAACATACCTTTCAAAACCAAGTTTCACGGTGTAATGCACCTATTGAACAGTTCCATGTTCCTGTGTGTTTTCATTGTGGCATTGTTGAGTATACCCATGCTTTACATCAAAAACACCTACGGACATTTGGGATGGGTGTTTGAAGTTACCAGCTTCTTTATCCTGAGCACCATTATCCTGTTCGTTTGCTATTGGTTTACCTACAAGAGTATTCAAGGCAGTGGTTTTGATAATTTTGTGGATTACATCAAACTCTTCTTTACCTTCTTCTCCGTGGCATTGGGCTTCTCTTTGCACAACAGCGTGGCAGTTTTGGAAGGACATTTGGGCAAACGAAGTGAATTTGTGAGAACACCAAAATTCAATATAAATAGTATTAAGGACACTTGGAAGGGCAACAAATATTTGACCAACAAGTTATCGCCCAACATGATTTTGGAATTTGCCTTAATGATCTATTTCCTTTTCGGAATGTACAGCGCCATACCGTTGAACGACTACGGATTGTTCCCTTTCCACCTCATGTTGTTCCTAGGCTTCGGATTTGTATTCTTTAAATCCTTAACTTCCAAGGCATAAACCATAACCATGCTATCTTATTGGCGACTGCATAAATACCCGATATTTTTTGCCGTTGCCTGCATGCTATTCTATTGGAGCTTTGCCTACAATCTAGAGCGAACCGACTTTGCAAAGCTGTTCATGCTATTTGCCGCACTTTTTTTCTTGTGCTTTAAACTCATCCAATTCGAAAAATGGAACTTTAAGTTTCTTTTGGTCATCGGTATCCTGTTCCGATTGATTTTCTTGATTGCCGAACCCAATCTTTCTCAGGATTTTTATCGTTTCATTTGGGATGGTGAGCTTATCAAAAATGGCATCAATCCGTATCTGTACACCCCTGACCAAATCATGGAGCAGCGCACCGTGGTCTTCGACGCCATGCAAGAACTTTATGAGGGCATGACCTCCTTGAACGCACGACACTACAGCAATTACCCCCCCGTAAACCAAGTGCTTTTTGCCCTGGCCTCAATTTTGGGGGGAGGAAGTGTCATGGGCTCCACGATTGCCTTGCGTCTGCTCATTATCTTTGCAGATTTGGGCGTACTGTACTACGGAAGAAAGCTGCTGCAAAACCTCAACAAGGCCAACCACATGGCCTTTTGGTATTTTTTGAACCCACTGGTAATCATAGAACTGACAGGAAACCTACACTTTGAAGGTGTGATGCTCTTCTTTTTTGTGTGGGCCCTGTACCTCGTATCAAAAAATAAATGGCAATGGGCAACCGTTCCATATGCCATCTCCATAATGGTAAAACTGATGCCTCTACTATTCTTGCCCATCTTCCTAAAATATTTTGGCCTAAAAAAGAGTGTAGGTTTTTATACGCTGGTACTATTGGGATGTACAGTCCTTTTACTTCCCTTCTATTCCCCGGTATTTGTACATAATTATTCCGAGACCGTTGGATTATGGTTTTCCAATTTTGAATTCAACGCAAGCATTTACAATGTGGTAAAAAAGATTGCCGTCTCCTATTTTGAAGCCAAACCCTGGGAACTTATCGATTCTTACGGTTCCATTCTCACAAAAGCCATTATTGTTATTGTATTGTTGATAGCCTTTCTACGGAAAAACCAAAAAATGACCGACATTATCACATCAATGGTGTTTGCATTGGCTTTTTATTACTTTCTCTCCAGCACAGTTCACCCATGGTATGTGGTATTTCTATTGGGGTTTGCAATCTTTACCGATTACCGGTTTCCCTTGGTATGGTCATGCACCGTAATTTTGAGCTACTACGCTTACTCCAACCCAGACTATAAGGAGAATCTTTGGTTGTTGGCCATTGAATACATTGTGGTAATCAGCTTTTTTATTTATGAAATGATAGGTAGTAGGCCAAAAAAGTTATATTTCTTTAAAAAATAATTTCAACCATAGTCCAATTCGAATTAATTTGTACATTAGCCTCCAGAAATGAAAGGACAACTGTACATATCATCATCCACTTTGAGCATCACTGCTCCCATCAGTCCGTTTACTCCCCGTCGTCGTCGCCCGTAAGGGTGCAACACAACTATTGGAAATAGGTGAGTCCATTTCCGCAAAACCTCCGAATACATTTTTTCAATTTTTTTACAGAATAATCGCTTGCAATGGAAATTATTGTTGCTAACGAATCACATATTAAATACGCACAGATAATTAGTGATACCATCACCGAATCGGCAAAGGTCCGAGGTACCGGTATTGCCAGGCGTACACCTGAATATATCATAAAACGTCTCCAAAATGGCAATGCCATAATTGCTTTGGATGGAGATAAATTTGCGGGGTTCTGCTATATAGAAGTCTGGGGGAACAAAGACTTTGTAGCAAATTCTGGATTGATCGTGCATCCTGATTACAGAAACCAGGGACTGGCCAAAAAGATTAAAAAAGCTGTTTTTGACCTATCAAGAAAAAAATTCCCCGACGCCAAAATTTTTGGCATCACCACAGGGCTCGCGGTAATGAAAATGAACTACGAACTGGGCTATAAACCCGTGACCTTTTCCGAACTTACGGATGACCCCGAATTTTGGAAAGGCTGTCAAACCTGTAAGAATTTCGATATTCTAACACGCACCGATAGAAAAATGTGTCTGTGCACCGGAATGTTGCACGACCCAAAAGCACAAAAACAGAAACCTGAAAAAATCAATAAAAAGGCTTTTAAAAGATTAAAAAGTATCAAAGAGAGCCTTTTTCTTAAAAAGAAAGACAAATAAATGTCTATTCGAGCGTTATCGACCACGTTCGATGTGACCATAACACATAAAGAATCAAAAAATGGAAAAATTAGTTATAGCCTATAGTGGCGGATTGGACACCTCGTATTGTGCAA
>CEVF01154741.1_pt1 | contig 33376 bp, 33 predicted proteins | sample 356441 | NCBI WGS metagenome assembly CEVF01 (sample SAMEA2622765, study PRJEB7988) | marine metagenome | biome: marine biome (ENVO:00000447); feature: surface water layer (ENVO:00002042); material: "saline water (ENVO:00002010), including plankton (ENVO:xxxxxxxx)" | depth 5 m | reverse complement strand
CCCCTTTTCAAGAAGCCTTCGATAATGCACCCCTCACCCCAAATAGGGTCGCATTTTTGGAGGCTTTCTTTATTATGTCCATCCCATTAAAATCAGTATTTTTGGGCCTAATTAGAAATTTACATGGCTCAAGATACATCACCCTCAAGGTACACGATTACCGCAGCACTACCATACACCAATGGTCCCATTCATATTGGACATTTAGCCGGCGTTTATGTTCCTGCGGACATTTATTCCCGTTATTTACGCTTAAAAGGAAACGACGTAGCTTTTGTTTGTGGAAGTGACGAACATGGTGTGGCCATCTCCATGAAGGCCAAAAAAGAAGGTGTCACGCCCAAGGAAATAATCGATAAATATCATGGAATCATCAAAAAATCATTTGCTGATTTTGGAATCTCTTTTGATAATTATTCGAGAACATCAGCACAGGTCCATCATGATACTGCCTCGGAATTTTTCAAAAAAATGTACGAGCAAGGGGATTTTATTGAAGAAGAGACCGAACAATTGTATGATGATGAAGCCAAACAGTTTTTAGCGGACAGGTTTGTTATTGGAACTTGCCCCAGATGTGGACACGAAGAAGCCTATGGGGACCAATGTGAAAACTGTGGGTCATCGCTCAACGCAACAGATTTAATAAATCCCAAATCAACCATAACAGGTACGGTTCCATCCTTAAAAAAGACCAAACATTGGTTTTTGCCCTTGGACCGCTATGAAGGTTTTCTTAAAGAATGGATACTGGAAGGGCATAAGGCAGATTGGAAACCCAATGTGTACGGCCAATGTAAATCTTGGATTGATGAAGGCCTAAAACCCCGTGCCGTAACCCGCGATTTGGACTGGGGAATTCCCGTTCCCGTGGAAGGAGGAGAAGGAAAAGTACTTTATGTATGGTTCGATGCACCCATCGGTTATATCTCTTCCACAAAAGAATGGGCAGAACGTGAAGGAAAGGATTGGGAACCCTATTGGAAGGACAAGGACACCAAATTGGTGCACTTTATAGGGAAGGACAACATTGTATTTCACTGTATCATCTTCCCCTGTATGTTAAAAGCACATGGTGAATTTGTTTTACCGGACAATGTTCCCGCCAATGAGTTTCTCAACCTGGAAGGCAACAAACTTTCCACATCAAAAAACTGGGCCGTTTGGTTGCACGAGTATTTGGAAGAATTTCCGGATATGCAAGATGTTCTTCGCTATACCTTAACTGCAAACGCTCCGGAGACCAAGGATAACGATTTTACTTGGAAAGATTTTCAAGCTAGGAACAATAACGAGTTGGTGGCCATTTTTGGGAATTTTGTTAATCGCGTGACCGTATTGACCCATAAATACTATAATGGTGTAGTTCCTGCTCCGGGCGAATTTACCGAAACCGATCTGGAAACTTTAAAAGCCCTAAAGGGCTACCCCGAAATACTGTCCAATTCACTGGAACGGTACCGATTCCGCGAAGGAAGCCAAGAGTTGATGAACTTGGCTCGTTTAGGGAACAAATATCTTGCTGATGCCGAACCATGGAAATTGATCAAGACCGATGAAGATCGGGTAAAGACCATCATGTACGTAGCGCTTCAAATTGCGACTGGATTGGCAGTGCTCAGTGAGCCCTTTTTGCCGTTTACTTCAAAGAAATTGAAAGGGATTCTCAATGTCATTTCAGACGAAGGTGGGAAATCTATTGCGTGGGACGATGTCAGTTCAAAAGAGACTTTGCTTCCTGTAGGGCACACCATCAATAAAAGCGAACTGCTCTTCAGAAAAATTGAGGACAAAGAAATTCAGCAACAACTGGACAAGTTGGAAGCCACTAAAAAAGTCAATGCCCAAATGGAAAAAGAAGTTGCCCCACAAAAAGATACCATCACTTTTGATGATTTCTCCAAACTCGATATGCGCGTGGGAACCATCATCGAAGCTGAAAAAATGCCGAAGGCCAACAAACTATTGGTATTGAAAGTGGATACTGGATTGGATACCCGAACCATTGTTTCCGGAATTGCCGAAAGCTTTAAGCCTGAAGACATTGTTGGCAAAAAAGTGACCGTTTTGGTGAATTTGGCACCACGAAAACTACGAGGTGTGGAAAGCGAGGGAATGATTTTGATGACGGAGAACAAGGAAGGAAAACTCGTTTTTGTCAACCCAGATGAGGATGGGGTCGAGAATGGGGAGACTATCAATTAAATTCCAGTATAACCCAAATATGTACTTTTTTGTGGCATTTCAGCCACATCAAAAAGCACTATACCTACTTTAAATTCTAAAAGAAATGCAACTTGTCCCCTACATTGTTCGCCATACCCAGCTTCCTGAAAAAAGCGTGGAAAATACCGTGGCCCTTTTGAATGAAGATTGTACGGTTCCCTTTATTTCTAGATATAGAAAAGAGCGCACCGGTAATCTGGACGAGGTTCAAATTGGTGCCATTGTACAGTACAAAACCCAGTTTGAGGCACTGGAAAAAAGAAAAGCTGCCATTATAAAAGCGGTCGAGGAACAGGGTTTGCTCACTCCCGAACTGAAAACTAAATTTTCGAACTGTAGTGATCTTACCAGTTTGGAAGACCTCTATCTCCCGTTCAAGAAAAGCAAAAAAACCAAAGCTGAAACCGCTCGTAAAAATGGTCTGGAGCCTTTGGCCAAGATCATTATGGCACAACGCAGCGATGAAATCGAGTTTATCGCTTCCAAATATTTGGGCAAGGATGTGGTCAACGAAGATGATGCACTCGAAGGGGCTCGACACATTATTGCCGAATGGATCAATGAACGCACGGATATTCGTAACCAACTGCGAGGTCAATTGGAGCGTCATGCTATCATAACCACCAAAGTGGTCAAAACCAAAAAGGATGATGAAAAAGCCCAGAAGTTCCGTGATTATTTTGATTGGAGCGAACCATTGAGTCGTTGTCCTTCGCACCGCTTTTTGGCCATCATGAGGGCAGAAAAAGAAGGTTTTGTCCGAGTTAAAATCGAAATAGATGATGATAGGGCCCTAGAAAATATGGAGCGACGCATCATCAAAACAAATAATGCTTGTGCCGAACAAATTGAATTGGCCATAGCGGATGCCTACAAAAGGCTGTTGTTCCCTTCCCTGTCCAAAGAAATTTTAAAAACAGCCAAGGAAAAGGCAGATGCATCCGCCATTCAGGTTTTTTCCAAAAACTTAAAGCAATTACTTCTTGGCGCACCTTTGGGCGAAAAACGCATTTTGGCCATTGATCCTGGTTTCAGAACGGGCTGCAAAGTGGTCTGCTTGGATGAACAAGGTGATCTAAAGCACAACGAGACCATTTATCCTCATCCGCCACAACGGGATAGCTCAGGGGCCATCAAAAAGATAAGTTCTTTGGTGGATGCCTATAAAATAGAGGCCATTGCCATAGGAAACGGGACAGCATCCCGAGAAACAGAGCAATTGGTAAAGCGAATTCCCTTCAAAAAACCAATTGAGGTCTTCGTGGTGAGCGAGGCCGGGGCTTCCATTTATTCAGCTTCCAAAATAGCCAGGGACGAGTTTCCGAATTATGATGTTACAGTACGGGGAGCTGTTTCCATTGGTCGCCGTTTGGCAGACCCTTTGGCCGAATTGGTGAAAATAGATGCCAAATCCATTGGTGTGGGACAATACCAGCATGATGTGGACCAAACACAATTGAAAACCTCATTGGACACTGTGGTGGAAAGTTGCGTAAACGCTGTTGGGGTCAACATCAATACCGCCAGTGTGCCCTTACTCAGTTATGTTTCCGGAATTGGACCAAAGCTCGCGGAGAACATTGTAGCTTATCGAAATGAACATGGAGCGTTCAAGAACAGGGAAGAAATCAAAAAAGTACCACGCTTGGGCGGAAAGGCCTTTGAGCAAAGTGCTGGTTTTTTGCGCATCAAGAACGGTGACAATCCTTTGGATGATTCTTCGGTGCATCCAGAAAGTTATGCTCTGGTATCCAAAATGGCAAAGGACCAAGGCGTGCCACTCAAAGAAATAGTAGGGAACAAATCAGTTTTGAAAAGTATCGATTTAAAATCCTATTGCACGGAAACCATTGGCCTACCCACTTTGGAAGATATTATAAAGGAGCTTGAAAAACCGGGCTTGGATCTTCGTGAAAAGGCCAAAGTATTCACATTCAATCAAAATATAAAGGAAATAACCGACCTGAGACAGGGACAACTGTTACCGGGCATTGTCAACAACATCACCAATTTCGGTTGTTTTGTGGATATTGGGATCAAGGAAAGTGGACTCATCCACATTTCCAACCTATCCGATACCTATGTAAAAGATGTCAATGAGCATGTGAGCCTCCATCAGCAAGTGGTGGTCAAGGTTTTGGATATTGATGTGCCACGGAAACGAATCCAGTTGGCTCTGCATAAGTAAAAACCTCATTAATGTTGAAAATCGCCTACCATCCCATCTATAAACATCATTTACCGGATGGACATCGTTTTCCCATGGCCAAGTATGAATTGTTGCCCCAACAATTGCTCTACGAAGGCACATGTACAGAGGAGAACTTTTATCAACCGGGGTTACCAGATGACGAACATATTATAGCCGTACATGATGAAGCATATTATCAGGATTTGGTCAATCTGTCCATCCCTCATAAAGAGGCCCGTAAAATAGGTTTTCCCCTGAGCAAAGAGCTTGTTATGCGGGAACGCATCATTGTTGATGGCACTATTCAAGGATGTGATTTTGCGTTGGAACATGGTATCGCCATGAACATTGCGGGGGGCACACACCATTCCTACTCCAATCACGGAGAGGCCTTTTGTATGCTGAACGACCAAGCCATCGGTGCACAATATCTTTTAAACAATCATCTTGCAACCCGTATTTTGATTGTGGACTTGGACGTGCACCAGGGCAATGGAACCGCTGAAATATTTAGGACAGACCGTTCTGTTTTTACTTTTTCTATGCACGGTAAGGCCAATTACCCCTTCAAAAAAGAAACTTCCGATCTGGATATTCCTTTGGAAAAGGGTACAACAGATGAAGAGTACCTTTCCATCTTAAAAAAGACCTTACCTGAATTATTGGAAACGGTGCAGCCCGATTTTATTTTTTACCTCTGCGGAGTAGATGTTTTGGCTTCGGATAAATTAGGTACCTTATCCATGACCTTGAATGGATGTAAAGAGCGGGACCGATTCGTGCTTCAAATCTGTCACGACGCTAAAATACCTGTTCAATGTAGTATGGGTGGCGGATATTCCCCAGAAATAAAAACGATAGTTGAGGCACATGCCAATACTTTTCGTTTGGCACAAGATATTTATACCTAATTTTGCCGACTGTTCTTGTTTTCAACCTTTATGAGATATCTAAAATTAATTTTACTTTTTATTTCAGTTCTATCCGTTTCAGCTCAAGATGTACAATCTCCTAAACAGGATAAACTCTGGAACAATTTCACGTACGACCTTGGAAATATATTTGGAGGTGCAGGCTATGCCTATTCACGACCGTTGCACTGGCAAGGGAAGGATTGGGCCAACTTTGGTTATTTGACAGGCGGCACCCTGCTGCTTTTCACTGTGGACGACGAGCTCAACAAATGGACTCATGGGTTCAATGATGATGTTCCGGATGCGATCATGGACTATGGCCATAAGTATGGTAATCCCCAAAACAATTACATGCTAACCGGAGGAGTCTATTTGGCAGGGCTCTTTACAAAAAACGAAAAACTACGCAGAACAGGGGTATTATTGATTTCCTCGGCCACAGCTGGGGGCTTTCTACAACAAGTGAGCAAAAGGATCATTGGGCGCTCACGTCCGAAAAGCGGGAATAACTCCAGTACGTTCGACCCTTTTCATTTGGATCGCGTCTTTGATTATGATTCCTTTCCTTCCGGACACGCCATGCTGGCTTTCAGCAATGCATATGTCATCGCCAAACAATTTAAAAGTCCATGGGTAAAAGCCGGACTATATACCGTTGGGATGATTCCAGGCCTAGTTCGGGTAATGGATGACTTTCATTGGGTTTCCGATATTGCCTTTAGTACGGTACTCAGCATCTTTATTGTGGAGTCGATTGATAAATATTTGGATTCCAAATACGATGAAAAATATAATGATACGCCGAAAACGAAAAATGTTAGCTGGAATCTATCTTTTGGACCCAACACCTTAGGTGTTTCCCTTCATTTTTAATGGATTGACTCCCTATTTGTGTTAAATTTTATTTAGATTGATTTAAAATAATTATTTTCGCCCCAATATTGCACGTAGCAATGGGAAAGAAAAAAGAAAAGAAAAAAATAAAAAAAGCTAAGCTTAGAGAATTACCCCCCACAGGAAAGGTAAAAACCAAGTGCTGTAAAAAATACAAGAAAAGCGAAAGCAAGCGCTGTAAAAAATGCCCTTGCTCTGATCTTCTCAAAAAGGTTGCCTAAATTTCCCCCTATTGATCAAAACACGTTTGAGTTAGGACAACTTCATTGTTTTATTGTTTTTAAAATTGATATGCCAAGAAAAAGCTTTTTCCAAAATATGAGGTGTATGTCCCCCCATTCCTTTGGCCTCCTCAAAATAATCGCGTAGCTGTTGTTTGTATTCAGGATGCACACAGTTTTCAAGAATTACCTCTGCGCGCTCTATGGGCGCAAGTCCCCTTAAATCGGCCAACCCTTGTTCAGTAACAAGAATGTCCACATCGTGCTCACTATGGTCCACATGCGGAACCATCGGAACCACATGGGAAATCGTATTGTTCTTGGAGGCGGATGGACATACAAAAATGCTCAAGTATGAGTTACGGGCGAAATCCCCGGACCCCCCAATGCCGTTCATCATGTTGGTGCCCAGAATATTCGTGGAGTTTACATTTCCGTAGATATCGAACTCAATGGCCGTATTGATGGCTATGACCCCCAACCGCCTAATAACCTCAGCAGAATTACTGATGTTTTGTGGACGCAATACCAGTTTGTCCTTATAGTTCTCAAAGTTGGATATAAAATGTCCATGACATTCTTCGGAAACGGTTATTGATGACGCCGAGGCAAAGATCATCTTTCCTGCATCCATTAATTCAAAAGTACTGTCCTGCAACACTTCGGAATACATGGTAAGTTCTTCAAACTGACTGTGCTTGAACCCTGACAAAACTGCGTTGGCTATTTTACCTATTCCAGCTTGCAAGGGCAGCAAAGATTTGGTCAACCTGCCCTCTTCCACCTCTTTGTTGAAAAAATTTAACAGATGACGGGAAATCGCGGTAGTATTCTCATCCGGCGGAGCAATTCGAGCTGGACTATCCGGTTTGTTGGTAAATACCACGGCAACCACCTTTTCAGGGTCGATCTTCATATACTCGGTGCCTATTCTGGAATCTGGCTCGGTAATCTGTAGAATTTCACGATTTGGATAAGGTTTGGGAATATAAACATCATGGATTCCCTTAAAGGATAATGGTATGGACATGTTGACCTCCACAATAATTTCATCTGCCGATTCGGTAAACGAAGCCGAGTTCCCAACCGACGTAGTGGGCACAATATATCCATTGGCATCCACATAAGTGGCTTCAACAATGGCCAAGTCTATTTTGGGCAAATGACCATTGTGCAACATTTCGGCAGTTTCACTTAAATGTTGATCTACATACAGCGTTTGATGGGTATTTATACTTTTTCTAAGGGTTGGGTCCGCCTGAAATGGCATACGTTTTATCAACGCCCCGTTTTCGGCAAGGTCAGCATCGGTGTTATAGCCCAAAGAAGCCCCGCTCAAAAGTGTGATTTTGATGTTTTCTTCCTTGGCTCTAGCAGCAAAAGCAGGCAAAACTGATTTACTATCCCCCGCTTTGGTAAAACCACTTACCCCTACGATATAATTGTTCTTGATAAATTTTGCGGCATCTTCGGACGTAAGAATCTTTTCTTTGTACGGGCTGTACAAGATTCTTTCCATTTGTTCTGTTTTCATTTAAATTTTATGGGCATTAATAACGTATAGCCTTACTTGTTTAAAGTGAAGAATAAAGGCTTGTTTAAGTTTAGTTTCCCATAAAATTACGGATATTTAAAGGTTAATCATAATGTTTGAATTAAGGATCAAATCAAAAAAATAAAATTCAAAAAAGTATCAAGCTTCCATTAAAAAATAATCAGAAATATTCAGGTAATTTTAAGGAATAAGCAAATGAAAATTTGTCGTTTGACAAGGTGTGGTCCACTTTTACCACAATTATGGAAAACAGATGTACAAAAGGATAGTACCATTCCATAGATAGGGGTAATTATTGTATTTTTAAAACAAACTAGAAATCATGATTAAAAAAACCTCTTTATTATTTGCGCTACTCCTTTTGTGCAATACTGCTTTGTTTGCACAGGACAAAGATGCAGTAATCGATGCCATTGTTAAGGAAGCGAATGAAAATTCCCAATTAGAAATTCTTGGCCATGAACTTATGGATGGCATCGGTCCCCGTTTAGTGGGTACACCTCAAATGAAAAAAGCCCATGATTGGGCGGTCGCCAAATATGAAAGTTGGGGCATTCCGGCCCATAATGAACAATGGGGCGAATGGAAAGGATGGGAACGCGGCATAAGTCATATTGATATGATATACCCAAGGGTTCAAAGCTTAAGGGGCACCCAATTGGCCTGGAGCCCGAGCACACCCAAAAAGGGAATAACTGCGGAATTGGTGGTCTTGCCCACAGTATCAGATTCCTTGGAGTTTGTAAAATGGTTGCCCTCGGTAAAAGGCAAATTGGTAATGATATCCATGCCCCAACCCACGGGAAGACCGGATTACAACTGGGAAGAATTTGCCACGGAGAAGTCCTTCGAAAAAATGAAAAAAGAACGTATAGAGCAAACCGATGCTTGGAACAAAAACATGAGAAACACCGGATTGAACAGACGCACCCTGCCTATCGCCCTTGAAGAAGCTGGGGCCGCGGGCATTGTCGCTTCCAATTGGTCCAGAGGTTTTGGCGCCAATAAAATTTTTGGGGCATATACCAAAAAAGTGCCTACCGTTGATTTGGAATTGGAAGATTACGGGATGTTGTACCGATTGGTGGAATCAGGTCAAAAACCGCAACTTCACATTGTCGCAGAATCCAAAGAATTGGGCACGGTACCCACTTTTAACACCATTGCGGAAATCAAGGGTTCCGAAAAACCTGACGAGTATGTCATCCTATCCGCCCATTTTGATTCGTGGGATGGCGGAACAGGTGCTACAGACAATGGAACAGGGACTTTGGTAATGATGGAGGCCATGCGCATTTTGAAAAAAGTGTATCCCAGCCCCAAACGCACCATTCTTGTTGGGCATTGGGGCAGCGAGGAACAAGGACTTAATGGCTCCAGAGCGTTTGTTGAGGACAACCCAAAGATTGTGGAAGGCGTACAGGCCGTTTTCAACCAAGACAATGGAACCGGTAGAGTGGTTCGGATTTCCGGCGGTGGATTTTTGAACTCTTATGATTATTTAAGCAAATGGTTGCACGAGGTTCCAAAGGAAATCACCGATGAAATCGAAACAATTTTCCCTGGCACCCCAGCACGTGGTGGCTCCGATTATGCTTCTTTTCAAGCTGCAGGTGCACCGGCATTTAGTCTTAGTTCCTTAAGTTGGTCATACTGGAACTATACTTGGCATACCAATAGGGACACCTATGACAAGATTATTTTTGATGATGTTCGAAACAATGCCATCCTAACGGCGATTCTAGCATATATGGCCAGTGAGCACCCGGAGAAAACTGACAGGGAAAAAGCTGTTCTGCCCATAAGTAATAGAACGGGGGAACAATTGCAATGGCCCACTCCACGCTCACCAGAACGAAATGGTGGCCAGAATTAAACCCGCTATATTAAAATTAAAAAAGCGTCCCTAAAATAGGGGCGCTTTTTCACTAACTAACTAAAAGGCACATTTATAAATTTCGAGGAGAAGCTACTTGGACTATCAAACCAATAGTCTCTTTAGAGAAATTTTGATTATCTGGACTATAAATAAAATAGAAACTTGCTTGCTGGTAGTAGAAGTCACTATGAATGCAATGATTTCCACACCGTTGGGCATGTTCTGAATATGCAGCCCTTTTTTCGTTCATGTACACCTTGTATGCCGTGCTGTCATGTTTTTTTAGACCCTTTTCATAGCGTTCTTGGTCTTTCCAATAATCTTCTTCGTCCTCTGCATTTACCACCACAAGTGATTGTTCGTAGTTGGCATCTTTCCTAGCTTGTTCCTTATAAAAAGAGTATTGGTCTTCTTGTGCAGATGTTATTGCCGCCAAGAACAAGGTAAACAGTAACGTGATTTGAACTTTTAATTTCATCGTTCGGAGTTTGAATTGATACGTTGTTCATTACTAAAGTTCTGGCGTTTGACTATGTAACAACTCAAAATGCTTTTACCCTAACAAGAAAATAAAAAAGGGGCAGTTGCCCCTTTCTTCCATCTTATTTACTTATTACTTACTTCCCAAGCATCAATAGTTCATTGCATCTAATTTCAGTGATATACCTTTTTTCTCCTTCGCTGTTCTCGTACGAGCGGTTCGTTAACCTGCCTTCTATGACAACCTCTTTGCCTTTAGATAGAAAATTCTCTGCTATTTCGGCCAGTTTGCCCCATGCCACAATATTGTGCCATTGTGTATCCGTAACTTTTTCACCACTTGCATTTTTATAAGTTTCGTTTGTTGCAATGGAAAACTTTGCCAATTTGCTCCCGTTCTCCAACATTACGATTTCTGGATCGTTTCCAAGATTACCAATCAATTGTACTTTGTTTTTAAGTGAATTCATAATAGTAAGATTTAAGTTTTAAATATTTATCCATCGAACTTCCTTGTCCGACGAGACAAACATAGGTTCACTCAAAAACCACATTCGGTTTGTAATCACTTGTTTTCGTTTGTAAACGTATGTAAATGGTTGCAATCGTTTAACGGTGACCAAATAATTTTTTTTCGTGTCAGATTAAGTAAGCTCGAAAACCACAACCTAATGCAGATTAGAAGTTTTGATAAGTATACGGTCATCAAAAGATTTAGTATTTGTAAAAAGATGTACGATATAATGGAAACCATCTATATTCAAGAGAAAGATCCCATCCATGAAGAACCACAACAAGTATTTAGTGAAGAAAAAGAGTATCTAACCGATATTTCCTTAGAAGTTTATGAATCCCTTTGTAATGGTTTCATAATTAAAAATGTAAACGATCTATCCGACGTTCCTGATCGGAAAACGAAATGTACAAATAGGGAAACAGCCCAAAAAGACCACTAAACCATTACATATCCAACCATTCTTTAAAAGAGTTCGCCTTTCCACTACTTATGATTTGATCCCCCTTGGGAGCAGGATCTAAAAGCAAATGCAGTCGTCCTTTAAAATACGGCGTCACCTCTTTTACGGCCCGAATGTTTACCACCATTTGACGGTTGGCCCTAAAAAACATTTGCGGGTCCAATTGCGTTTCCAGTTGGTCAAGGGTATAGTTGACCACAAAACGGTTCCCTTTAAAATTGACCAACAGCACCACACCTTCTTCTGCAATAAAATAAGCCACGTCGCTCGTGGAAATGCTTTTTATCACCTGCCCGGTTTTTACCATAAACCTGTTCTTGACTTCGAGATGCCCCCGTTCCAAAACAGAATTTTCAATCAGGTTCCGCAAGTTTTTCATTTCGGAGGAAAGCGCATCCTTGTGCAGGTTTTCATACTTTTCAATGGCTTTTCGAAGGTCCTCCTCCTTGATGGGCTTTAGCAAATAATCAACACTATTGACTTTAAAGGCCTCAATGGCATATTGGTTATAGGCCGTCGTAAATATAACTGGACAGTCGATTTTTACCTCCCGCCACATCTCAAAGCTCCGGCCATCGGAAAGATGGATGTCGCAAAAGATCAAGTCCGGCGCATCGTGGGTATCAAACCATTCGATGCCTTCCTCGACGGACTCGATTCTTTCCAACACCTCATAATCAGGCCTGAGCTTTAGCACGAGTTCTTCGAGGGCATCTCCCGCGAAGGGCTCGTCTTCAACTATTACTATTTTCATAATTCTCGACTTTTAACAACGGAAGCCTGACTATAAATTCCTCCTCCGTCCTTCCCCATTCCACTTCTTCTTGCGAAAGGTACCTGTAACGCGTTTTTAGGTTTTTCAACCCCGTTTTTGTCGAAGTGGTTTCTTCAAACCTCGGGCTAAGCCTGTTGCGTACCACCAACTTTCCTTCCTCGGTATAGATACTTACCCGCAACGGATTTTTAGATGTGGACCCGTTGTGTTTTATGGCATTTTCAATAAGTGTCTGCAAGGCCCCAGGAGGCAAAAAGTAGGATAAGGTATCTTGGGGAATGTCCAAGTTTATTTGTAAAGCCTTTCCAAAACGTGTTTCAAGCAGAAAAATATAGGCTTTGGTTACTTCCAGTTCTTTTTTCAGGGAAATCAAGGGCTCATTGCCATAGGTGAGAAAAGAACGGTAAAGATCGGACAGCCTTTCGGTAAACTCGGTCGCCTTCTCTTGGTCTTTATTGATCAAAGACCTCAGAACGTTTAGACTGTTAAACAAAAAATGGGGCTGCACTTGGTTTTTGAGTCCCTCCAACTGCGCTTGATAGTTTTCCTTCTGTAGCCTTGCCGAGCGCAGCATTTCGGCCTGCAATTGGTTTTTATGCCGCTCGCGCTCCACAAAATAGTAGAAAAACAACGAGATAAAGGTACCCGATATAAATGCCGTTCTTACACGTACCGGTAAAAGTCCTTCCTCTCCAAAGATAAGGATCAAGGGAAGGTAATTGGTGACCATATAGATGACCAAGGTAGAGGAAATTACGATCAGTATTTCAATAAAAAGCTTCAGAAAACGGTTGATTTCGTTGAAAAACCGATGCTTCATCCATACCGAGATCAAACTGTGGGCCCCGAACAATGAGAGCAGAAAGACAAATGCGAAGAAAAGTTCTTGCAACTCATATATGGAGAAAAGGAGCTTCACCTTCCCAACATTCATATAGACCACCGCTTCAAAAACGACAAGGGTGGTGAGGGCCGCTATTCCGATTTTTTCCAGAACTACCGAAAAACGCGAACGAGACCATTTTTCTTGGGCAAGGCTAGTATTTCCCTCTTTTGGTTTAATAAAGGATAAGTTGTGTTTAAGATAAAAATATAAAATATTTCTGTTCTTTCCCGATTGCATACTTCTTTGGTTTCAATGCTTATACTACCCCCAATTTCCTAAAATTCGCTTACCTGTCCTTCCGTTTCATTGCCTTCATATCCCGATTCATTTAGCCCATATCCCGATTCATCGGAAACCACTTCTACAGCCCTTTCAATCACGGCATTTTTGCTACCGAAAACGATAAAAATGAACCATTTAAAATTTGCCATTATGAAACGTTATCAGATAATTTTCTTGTCAATGACCTTGTTTGTAGGCAACTTTTTGCTTGCCCAGGGCCCCAACCTAAATGGAACTTTGTACGACCAAAAAAATGAACCCGTTCCCTTTGCCACGGTCGCCTTGATGAAACTGCCCGACTCGACCATGGTTACCGGGACCATGAGCGATATAGATGGAAAATTTAGCCTAACTCCCAATCTTACCGGAAAATATTTTCTGCGGCTTAGTGCAATTGGATACACCAATACCCTCACCCCGGAATTTGAGATTACTGGTCCCGAGTTTAGCAAGGATTTTGGAAGCATCACCCTTAACGAAGAAACCACCATGCTCGATGAAGTGGTCGTAAAGACCTTGAGGCCCCAAGTGCGTGCCGAAAACGGAAAAGTGGTAATGCGGGTCGCTGGAAGCTCCCTTGCGGCAGGAAGCTCCGCATACCAGATGCTGACCAAAGCACCGGGCGTATCTGTCAATCAAAATGGTGATTTCCAAATTAACGGTAATAGTGGAGTCGCTGTAATGATCGATGAACGCCTTACTTATTTTACCTCCGAAGAGCTCAAAAACCTACTTGAAAACATGCCTGCAGAAAATATCGAAAACATAGAAGTAATAACGAACCCTTCTGCCAAATATGACGCCGAAGGAAGTGCTGGTATACTTAATATCACCCTCAAAAAGAATAGCCTTAGCGGTATGAACGGAAGTGTTTACAGCGGAATAAAAATTGGCCGACAAACACTCCTCAACAGTGGCGCAAGCCTAAATTATAACAAGGGGAAATGGAACTCTTTTGTAAACATAGATGCTTCACAACGGGGCTTGGTAAGGGATGCTTTCTCTTATCGCACCTTTCCGGATGAGAGTGCCTATAGTTATTACAGTCAAGATGCGGTACAGCACAACAAGCGTTTTGTTCCCTCGATCCAAATCGGAACCGACTATACCTTAAATGAAAAGCACAGCGTAGGGATAATGGGCAATTTTATGTACCAGAATGGTGACAAAAACTGGGATCTAAAAAGTCTTGGAATCATGAACGACGATACCACTGTAGATATCGATGCCAAAAATCATATGGATGAAAGTTTTGGAAATGCACGGATAAACCTTCATTATATGGGAAAACTCGATACCATAGGAACCCGCATATCCGCGGATATCGATTATGTTAGGCTAAAAAAGGAAAGCGAATCGCAATTCAGGAATCAATATTTGTATTCCGAAGATGGTTCCAACCCGTTTGAATCGCTATCCAACGAAAGCAACTCAGACTACGATATCTATGCCGCAAGAATCGACTTTACCCTGCCTTTGTCAAATGCTTCAACACTTGAAACAGGCATAAAGGCAAGTAAGGTAATTTCAAATAGCGAACTGCAGGCCTATTTGGGCATAGGGGAAGACAGTACTTTGGATCCCAACGGAAGCAATGACTTCCGATATGAAGAAGAAATTTTTGCCGGATATGTAAACTATAGTAACCGTATTAATGATACCTGGAATATTCAAGGAGGTTTACGCTTAGAACAAACAAAGGGCAAAGGGAGATCCTTTATTCTCGACCAAACCAATAAGAAAGATTACCTTAACCTTTTCCCCAATGTTTCTATTGAACAACAAGTAAGCGATAATTATAAACTGAACTATTCCTTTAGCAAACGGATTACCCGTCCAGATTACGAGTTGATGAATCCATTTCTGTTCTATTTGGATCCAAATACCTCTATCGTGGGCAACCCCGATATAAGGCCTCAAATATCCAATTCATTTAAATTAGGACAGACTTTTTTCCGAAAGTACAATCTAATACTGAGTTACGATTATAATAAAAATTACATGGCAGAACTACCATCCACCAACCCCACAACCGGTAAAACCATATTATCCATAAAAAACCTGGATTATTTTAAAAGTTACAATGCCACTGTAATTGCCCCGATTCAATTGGCTCCCTTCTGGCAAACCAATAACACCCTTCTCTTTACGCAGCAATACTATAAAATGGAGATAGACAACGAAACGATCAATAACAACAAGTTCTTTTATATGATCCAAACCAACCACCAAATCAGCCTTCCTGCAGACTTTAAACTGGAAATGGGCGCTACTGTCAATGGACCAACGGCTTATGGAATTTATACACTTAGCGGTCAATGGTGGTTGGATGCAGGCATTAAACGCTCTTTTATGGATGATAAACTGAATGTTACCCTACAGGCTACCGATATCTTCAAGACCATGGATATGAAAATAGATGCAACTTATGGAGGTAACTATTTTAACCTTAAACAATATTTCGGGCAACAGGCTATAAACCTTAACCTGCGTTATAGTTTTGACAACGGCAATAAAGCAGAAAGAAAGGTTCGCAAAAATAGCTTGGAGGAAATGGACAGAGTGGGTGGCAACTAGTTTTGTTCATTTTTATAATTGCCAACCCGTCCAAAGCCTGTTTCAATTTTTTTTGAATTGGCCCGCTCAAGGCGCATCCCTTTGTCTTTGGTGATGCGCCTTAATTATTCCATATATGTCAGTGATAAATCAATGTAAGATAATGTCCTCCAAAACAATTTCCTCACTGACAAAAAGGACAAGGAGTGGATTTCCAGTCTTTTTCTATAAAAAATGGGCACATTTAAGCCTATATTTGGACTTTAAAATCATCCTATGGAATCTTGGCTGTGTCCCATTGAGCTGGAAGGTAAATTGGTAAAGCTTGTCCCCTTGCAGAAATCCCAGAAAGTAGACCTTGCTTTTGCCGCATCCGATGGAAAGCTTTGGGAACTTTGGTACACCTCCGTCCCATCTCCCAAATCCATTGATTCCTATATAGAAATTGCACTTGCCGAGCAAGAAAAGGGAAATGCACTGCCCTTTGCCGTTATCGACAAAACAACGAATACCGTGGTCGGCAGCACACGTTATTTGAATGTGGATTCCAAAAACAAACGGGTGGAAATCGGGGCAACTTGGTATGCGAAAAAAGCCCAGCGTACCGGGATCAACACCGAATGTAAGTACCTTTTACTAAAACATGCCTTTGAAAGCTTGAACTGTATCGCCGTAGAATTCAGGACCCACTTTCACAACCATCCTTCCAGAAATGCCATACTTCGTTTGGGAGCCAAACAAGATGGTATTTTACGTAACCACCGAATAGACGAGTTTGGAAATCTTCGTGACACTGTGGTGTTTTCCATTTTGAACAGCGAATGGAAGACCGTAAAAACGTCGTTGGAATTTAAAATGGGCACCAACCGTTTGGACTAGTCTTTGCCCAGCCTCAACAAGTTCGCAAAATTATAACTGGCCAGCTCTAAGTTTATCGTGGTCTTTGCCTTGGCGTCTTCCAAGTTTCCTATTTGATTGAGAATGGAAACAGCATAGTCCAATCCCATTTTTTGCATCTCTTCAATAGTTACATCAATGGAGCCACAGAATGCCGCGATGGGAACATTTCTTTTTTTTGCGGATTGCACTACGCCATTAATGGTTTTACCCGAAAAGGTCTGACCGTCCAACTGCCCCTCACCGGTGATTACCCAGTCGGCTCCTTCCAATACCTCATCAAAATTGGCAAGTTCCATCACCAAGTCAACCCCAGAGGCCAGTTCGGCATTCAAAAAAACAACTGCACCTCCTCCTACCCCTCCAGCCGCTCCGGCACCAGGTATGTTTTGCACATCTATATCAAAAGTAGAGCGTAGTACTTTGGCAAAACTTCGTAAGCCACTGTCCAAAAACGTTACTTCTTCCCCCGAAGCCCCTTTTTGCGGACCGTAAATTTTAGCAGCTCCATTGTCACCATAAAAAGGGTTGTTCACGTCGCAGGCCACTTTAATTTTAGCATTGGACAACTTTGGATTAATATTGTTCCGCTGAATCTCTTCCACCTTGCCCAAGTTCCGTCCAATCGGTTCCAGTTCATTTCCATCAGCGTCCAGAAAAGAATAGCCCAAAGCTACGGCCATACCCATGCCCCCATCGTTGGTGGCACTGCCCCCGATTCCCAAAACAACATTTTTGGCCCCTTTTTCGATAGCATCCACAATCATCTCACCAGTACCCAAGGTTGTGGTTTCCATGCAGTTCATCTCCGATTTTTTGAGCAATTTATACCCAGATGCTTCGGACATTTCTATAAAGGCCGTTTGTTTGTCTTCCGAAAGTAAATATTGTGTGGTGATCTCTCTAAACAAAGGATCCTTGACCTTTACGGTCACTTTTGAAGCATTAAGGTAATCCGCGACCACATCTATGGTACCATCACCGCCATCGGCCAAGGGCCTATTGATGATCTCGACATTTGGAAAAACTTTTTTGATGCCACAGGCAACGGTTTCACAAAATTCACGTCCTGTAAGGGAACCTTTATATTTATCGGGTGCCAAAATAAATTTCATGGTCACAATGTACTCAAGTTAATTGAGTTAATCCAGAGATTTTGATGATTCCATCGACCTTAAAATACGGCACAGGTTTTGAATGTAAGGGGGAAGTATTTACTTTTAATAAAATTACATCATGAAAAAGACAATCATTTTTATAGCTACGGTTTTAATCACTTCGACCATTTTTGCTCAATCCAAAAACTTTTTGGACACCACTTATCTGGAAACTATGGCCAGAGTGGACACCTTGGTCACCCCTGATAAAATTTACCTGAATATCATCATCCAAGAAAAAGATACCAAAGGTCGTGTTTCTGTAGAGGAACAAGAGAACCAAATGGCACAAAGATTGAAAGCCCTTGGCATTGATCTATATGAGCAACTGACCATCAAGGATATGGGCAGCAACTTTAAAAAATACTTTTTGCGCCAGAAAGAGGTGCTCAAAAGCAAACAATACTCTTTACTTGTTTATTCTGGGAAAGAATTGGGTGATGTTATGATGGCCTTGGAACAATTGGACATTGCCAACACAAGTATTGAAAAGACCGAGTATTCAAAAATGGACGAACTGGAACTGGAGCTAAAATCAAGGGCCGTAAAAAAAGCCAAGCAAAAAGCCGATGCCCTTACAAAACCACTTGGACAAAAAGTAGGAATGGCCATTCATATTGCGGACAACTCACAACCCTATTATCCACGATACAATACAGCTCCAATGATGGAGATGAAAGCTACTTCCGCGGACATAGGCCAAGCACAACCCTTGGACATCGATTTTGAGAAAATCAAAGTTGAGACCACGGTCAATGTAAAATTTGCTTTGTCCAATTAAGGGCAAGGCTTTCATCAATCAAAAAACCCTATTATGAAATCAATCACACTTATTTTTTTGATTAGTGCAGGGGTTATTTCTGCACAGCATACCTTGCAATTGCCCGAAGGAGCAACATCACCCAAAGCAAACCTCGAAGATGTTGCCTGGATTGAGGGTCACTGGATAGGTGAAGCCTTTGGGGGCACCGCGGAAGAGATCTGGAGCGCACCGATGGGCAACTCCATGATGTTCGTTTTCCGAATGGTGAACGACGGCAAAGTTTCCTTCTACGAATCGGGCCACATTCAACAATTGGACGATTCCATCATACTCCAACTCAAGCATTTTGATGGTAACTTAAAAGGTTGGGAAGAAAAGGATGAAACCGTTGATTTTAAATTGGTGAAACTGGAACCGAACAAGGTGTATTTTGAAGGGCTCACCATGGAAAGAATCAATGACGACCAAATGAATGTCCACGTACTTATTGAAGAAGGGGGCAATACAGAAGAAATCCTCTTTGCCTACAAACGGGCGAAATAATTCAAACATAAAACATGTCTGACACCTTTTGGATAGAACAGGAGTTCACGAAACAAGATTATTCACAGACGAAATTGCCCAAGGGCGATTATGAAAATTGTCGTTTTGTGGACTGCCTTTTCTCCAAGGGTTTTTTGGACAATCAAAATTTTGTGGAATGCACCTTTGAAGGTTGTGACCTCACCAATACCAACATTTCCCATACCATTTTCAATGATGTGACCTTTGAGAGATGTAAAATGGTAGGTCTACAGTTTGAAACTTGCGACCAACTATTAATGTCTTTCAAATTTGTCGGATGCAATCTTTCAGTAGCTTCTTTTTCTGGCTTGAACATACCTCGTACCCAATTCCAAGATTGTAAAATGCATCAGGTCGACTTTACCGAAACTAATTTGAAACAGGCCAAATTTTCCAATTGTAACTTGGACAATGCCATATTCGAAAATACGGATTTGGAGCAAGCCGACCTTGTATCAGCATTTAATTTCAACATAGACCCATCCCTAAACCGAACCAAGAAAGCCAAGTTCAGTAAAGATGGTTTGATCGGTTTGCTAAAAAAGTATGATATTGTGGTGACCTAATCTTATCCTATTCCTATGTCCGAAAGAAAATGCTTGGTATGCGGGGAAAAACTTGTAGGCCGCATAGACCAAAAATACTGTTCCGATCATTGTAGAAATGCCTACAATAATCTAATGAACCGAGATAGCAAAAACTTGGTGCGCAACATCAACAACAAACTCCGCAAAAACTATAGAATTTTGGACAGCTTTCCCCTTAAAGATGGAAAAACCAAGACTACCAAGATGCGTTTACTGGACAAAGGCTTTGATTTTGATTACATTACAAACCTTTATACCACAAAAAAAGGCAGCACCTACTATTTTGTCTACGATTTAGGGTATTTACCGTTAGACAACGACTATTATATGATCGTAAAAAGGGAATAGACTATTTCCAGCTATGAGATGTTAGTTTAAGTGCAGCGATCACAATATCCTTACGACTTATCTGCCCAACCAAAATATCATTTTTCATTACTGGCAGCCTGCGCCTATTATGCCTGTCAAACACTCCTGCAGCATCAAAAATGGTCATATCACACGGAATAGTTTCCACATTTTTGGTCATGAAACGTTCTACGCTCTTATCTAGGATGGGTTGATTAAAATATCGACTTTCTGAAATTTGCTTCATACAGTCGGCTTCGGAAATAATACCAACCAAAAAACCATTGTTGTCCACTACAGGTCCACCTGAAATATGGTGTTTGGCAAAAGCCTCCATCACCTCCAAAATGGATTGATCGGGGGAAAAGGTAATCAATTTTTTGGTCATGTAATCTTCCACCAAAATAGGAGCATCGTACTTTTTCTTGTTCTCCTCCTTGCTTCGTACGCCTTGAAAACTTTTGATTGCCATAAGGTTAGATTTTAAAGTTGATTAATAAATATAGTTTTTTTTGGCGAATATCCTAATTTTATACCTTTAAATATGAGAACCTTTCATAATTTCATACTTTTAACTGCCAACAATACTATACCATGAAATTTTCCCGGACGCTTGCCTTACTACTTCTTTTTTTAGCTGTTTATTGGAGTTTCAAATCGTTGATGCCATCCTACAGCCCCAATGAAGAGGTTTCCTTGGAATCCTTTTCCACGGACAGGGCGCTCGCCCACGTAAAACAATTATCGGTGGAACCCCATGGCGTTGGTTTTCCCGGACACGAACGAGCCAAGCGCTATATTATTTCCGAACTGAAAAAAATGGGTCTGGAAACCATCACGCAGGAGGGATATACTGCAGGAGATTGGGGAAACTTAAGCAAAGCCACCAATATTTTGGCCAGAATCAAAGGTAGTAGCAATGGAAAGGCTCTTCTTTTGATCTCCCATTACGACAGTAGCCCACATTCCTCATACGGCGCAAGTGATGCTGCTAGCGGGGTTGCCACAATTTTGGAGGGGGTTCGGGCATTTTTGAACAAGAACAAGACCCCGAAAAATGATATTATCATTCTTATTACCGATGCCGAAGAACTTGGACTCAACGGAGCCGATCTCTTTGTGAACAAACATCCATGGGCCAAAGATGTGGGACTTGCCCTAAATTTTGAAGCTCGAGGAAGCGGAGGCCCCAGTTATATGCTCATCGAAACCAATAGAGGCAATGGAAATTTGATAGAGGCCTTTAAAAATGCCAATCCAAAATACCCAGTAGCCAATTCTTTGGCCTATAGTATTTATAAAATGTTACCGAACGATACCGATCTTACCGTTTTTAGGGAAGATGGTGACATAGAGGGGTTCAACTTTGCCTTCATAGATGATCATTTCGATTATCATACCGCTTTGGACACCTACGAGCGACTTGACCGAAATACCTTGGCACACCAAGGCAGCTATTTGATGCCATTGCTCGCTTATTTTAGTGATGCCGACCTGGACAACCTTAAAAGTTTGAACGACAAAGTATACTACAATCTGCCGATCTATAAACTGGTATCCTACCCTTTTGAATGGATCTGGCCCATGTTCGCTGTTGCGGTTTTAGGCTTTGTTCTTTTGCTTGTTTATGGCTTTAAAAAGAAAAAACTCAATGTAAAGGACACATTTAAAGGTTTTTTGCCCATGCTCATTACCTTGGGCATAAATGGAATTGCCGGATATTTTTGTTGGAATATCATTACATGGTGGTACCCTGGCTTTAAGGATATATTGCATGGTTTCACCTATAACGGCCACACCTATATTGTAGTCTATGTAATGTTTTCCCTGTTTGTCTGCTTCTACACCTATAACAAGTTTCGCAAAATCAGCACCCCAGATCTATTGGTTGCGCCAATTATTATTTGGTTGGTCATCTGTGGATTGGTTTCAGCCTATTTAAAAGGGGCCGCTTTTTTTATTGTCCCATTATTTGGTTTGCTGGCCGCTTTTTTGGTAACCATAAACCAAGAAGAGCCCAACCCGTTCCTTCTGGTGTTCTTGGCTTTGCCAGCTGTATTGATCTATTCTCCCTTCATAAAAATGTTTCCCGTAGGACTCGGCCTAAAAATGATGGTGGCCGCCACAATTTTTACCACCTTGCTATTTTTACTGGTCCTACCATTTTTTGCCCAGCTTAAGAGCAAGGGGAGATTGGCCTATCTCTTTTTGTTTCTTTTCTTCGCTTTTGGCATAACCGCCCATATACAATCCGATTTTAATGAAGACCGCCCAAAACCGAGCAGCCTTTTGTATGTTTACAATGCAGATACGGATTCCGCGCTTTGGGCCACTTATGATAATGTCCTGATAGGTTGGAACGGACAATTCTTGGGAGAAAACAAAAGGGTGCCCAACGCTGAGACCATTTCCAGTAAATACCGTACCAACCTAAGCTATGTGGCAGATGCTCCAAAGAAAAATATTGAAGCTCCTTACATTGATACCGTATTGGACACCATTATCGGGGAAAACAGACTTATTGAGCTTTGTATCGCCCCTAAAAGAAATGTAAATCGACTTGAAGTATTTACCAACCCTATTACCTTGAACAGGGCCAAGGTGAACCAAATTGAACTATCCTCTTATTTTTTGGAAAACCGTAAAAGCAGACTGATAACGCACTATATCACAAATAATGATTTCACGGAATTGCAATTGGAGTTCCCAAAGGATTCGGTGCTTGAGCTAACCTTGTACGAAGCTTCCAACGACCTCCTCACACATCCCGATTTTAGCATTCCCCAACGGCCAAAAAACAGCATTCCCATGCCCTTTGTGCTAAATGATGCCATTTTGACCATAAAAACCTTGCGATTTGAATAAAAACATCGGTATTATGGGGTGTGGCTGGCTAGGACTTCCCTTGGCCAAAAGACTGATTGAAAAAGGGTACAACGTCAAGGGCACGACCACGTCCTCCAGTAAATTAAAACTTTTACAAAATGAAGACATAACCCCTTTTGAAATCAACATATCGGAGACAGGGATCACAGGTGATATCGTTGGGTTTCTTTCCAATATGGAAACGTTGATCGTAAACGTTCCACCCAAACTTCGGGGCAACCCTTCCGAAAGTTTTCTCAACAAGATGAAATTCCTGAATACCGAAATCGAGAAAAGTGGTGTTTCCCATGTTCTGTTTGTGAGCAGCACAGCTGTTTATGGCAATGCCGAAGGGGAAGTAACCGAGTCATCACCACTCATGCCCGTTACCAAATCAGGCAAACAATTGGCAGAAAGCGAAAAACTGTTCCAAGAGCAAGAAGGGTTCAAAACCACCATTATTAGGTTTGGGGGATTGATAGGCGCTGACCGCCACCCAATAAACATGCTATCGGGCAAACAAAATTTATCCAACGGAAATCATCCGATCAATTTAATCCACCTTGACGATTGCATCCATATGATCCTAACCATTTTGGAGCAAGCATATTGGGGCGAACTATTCAATGGAGTATATCCACATCACCCCAAAAAACAGGTTTATTATTTTGAAGAGGCCCAAAAAAGAGGGTTGCCCACCCCATCCTATAAAACAGATTCTTTCGAAACGAACGGAAAGATAGTTTTGAGCAACAATTTTTTAGAGAAACGCCATAGTTTTACTACTTCAATAATTTCCTGAACCACATTCATTACTTATTGAATTCTTAACAGCCCAGTTGGGATTATTTTGTTAGATTTGGCGCACAAAATTGAAGATCAATGAAAAAGACTATACTCTTATTGCTCCTCCTTGCAGGTTTTAGCGGAATCTCCCAAACCAACAATGAGCTTTTGAAACATTACGAAGCTTATTACAAAGAAATGCGTTTACAAGGTGATGCAAACGGGGTTATCAGTGCTTTGACCCATTTGAACGTGCTATCACCCTCAAAAGAAAGAAGGGACACCTTGGCTTTTGTTTATATGAACAATGGCCAGCACATGCAGGCTTTGAACACTATCGGTATCGAGAAAAATTCCGATGATTCCGAACTTGCACTACAAGTCAAAGCCTTTTCCTTAAAAGCATTGAACCAGCCCAAAAGGGCCTTGGAACACTTTGAAGAACTGTTTTCCCGAAATTCTTCTCCGTACCTGGCCTATGAAATGGCTGATCTAAAAATACAAATAGGCGACACCAACGGTGCCATTCCCAACATTGAATATGGCATTGCAAATTCGACCGACGACATGAAATATGCGTTTTATGAGCGTCAACAACCTTATGAAGTGCCCCTTAAGGCTGCTTTTTATCATTTAAAAGGATTGGCAGATTTTAATATGGACAAAGAAAATATTGATGCAGCCATCGCCTCCATTGACGAGGCTCTTAAAATTGCACCAAATTTCAACTTGGCAAGTTTGAGCAAACAGGCTTTGGAATCCAGAAAAAAAGAAGCTGTCGAAGGGGGAGAAAAGAACTAACTTATTGCTTCTTTTTTAGTTCTAGGAGCAGTTGATCGTCTTTTTCCTTCTTGATTTGGACAAGTTCGTCCACATATTCGTTCGGTACTGCAATTGAAAGCACATAATGGGCAATTTTCCATTGCCCATTTACTTTTTTCAATACTCCGGAACCCCTACAAATTTTCATTTGGGTGTCTAGCAGTTCATCGAACCAAGCAAATGTACCGGATTCATCTACATAGATGTTGCGCTGCACGGCAGTAAAGCTCCATGCCTTTCCCTTATCAAAATAAGGTTTGGAAAAAGTTCTAAACTCATCATTTTGCCAGTTTTCCATAGCATCGGTTCCCAAAAACACCCCATCCTCGGTCATTTTATCAAAATAGGCCTCAAAATCGGCATTGGCAGCAGCTAAATGCCACCCATCCAACACCTCATCGATTTTCCGTTCTTCCGTGTTTTGGGCACCAATGGTCATGGATGCCAACAATAATCCCAACAATAATATATTACCCTTCATCCAGTATCAATTTTTTGTCCAATTGGCTGTTCACTATCACATTCAACTGTCTTCGTATGTTGTTGTATGCTTCCAGCACATCCACAATGGATTCGGTAGTAGGCTGGTTTTCCATAATATTTGCTTTTGCTTTGTACAAGAACGTACGCAGTACCCTTTGCCTACTTTTTACCTGAAAAGTATCGAACAGTTCCGGATATTTTCCATCAGCCATTTTTTTCTCCTTTTCGATAAGGTCGTCAATGGCCAACGCTAAATCTTCGTTATTGGTTGCTTTGTACAGTACATCAATACTTGCATTCAAGTCCTTGAATTGGTTCCATTCATCAATAATGGCAGCTGCATCGGAATTGATCTCTATTTTATCCGGCATTTTCCGATAATTGAACTCCAACTCCTGCTTTTCGACCTTAGCAGTAGTTTTCTCAACTTTTTTGCATGCTCCCAAAATGGAGAATAAAATAAGTATGCCTAACAATTTTTGCATAGGCGAATGTACAAATTTTAATAAAGGGTATCTTTGCCTCCAGACTAAATTAACTTTGATTTTAATGCACAGACCAATTTTAATAATCGGCGCATGTGGTCAAATAGGGACCGAACTGACCATTGTGCTCCGGAACAAATATGGCGCTGTAAATGTAATAGCCAGCGACATTCGGGAAGGTGGGGAAGCTTTAATGCAATCAGGTCCATTTGAACTTTTGGACGCCACCGACTATGCTGCCGTGGAGGATGTGGTGATGCATTACGAAATTGACGAGGTTTATCTAATGGCCGCTATGCTGAGTGCCACGGCGGAGAAATTCCCAATGCGGGCTTGGAACCTCAACATGAATTCGCTTTTTAATGTGCTCAACTTAGCCAAGGAAAAGAAAATTTCCAAAGTTTTTTGGCCTTCCAGCATTGCTGTTTTTGGACCCAGTACTCCAAAGGAGAATACACCACAGAACACCATTATGGAACCAAGTACTGTTTACGGCATTAGTAAACAGTCCGGGGAAAGATGGTGCGAATATTACCATAAAAAATACGGCGTAGATGTCAGAAGTATTCGTTACCCAGGGTTGATAAGCTGGAAGACCATGCCCGGAGGAGGCACTACGGATTATGCTGTGGAAATATACCACGAAGCTCTAAAAAAAGGTTCCTACAAGTGTTTTTTGGACAGTGACACCCAACTTCCGATGATGTACATGGACGATGCCATAAGAGCCACCATCAACCTAATGGACAGTCCTTCTGAAAATATAAAAGTCCGGTCTTCCTATAATTTGGGTGGAATGAGTTTTACGCCAAAACAGATGGCAGAAAGTATTAAAAAGCATATCCCAGATTTTGAGATAAGTTATGCCCCTGATTTTAGACAAGAAATTGCAGATTCATGGCCCAGCAGTATTGATGACTCTGCCGCCAGAGAAGAATGGGGCTGGGAGCCCAGCTTCAATCTGGACCAAACAACCATTGAAATGATCGACAACCTAAAGACACAGAAGTAAGGATCAGTCTTCGTCGTCCCCTGGTTCCAAGAAATCCTTGTCTCCTTCTACCGGAAGCTTTTCATAATCTTCCGGATTAAAATCTTCGTCGTCATCCTCATCGAAATCTGCCATGGTGCGTTCGAGCTTGGAGCTGATCTTGACAAGATATTTGGTGTCGGCAGTGGATACCTCCACTGCTTCTATTAATTCTCCCTTTAGGTTCCTGAAGTTGATTACATCATCGTCCCCGTATCCGTCAGGATATTTCTCCACCAAAAGCTTAAGCACCTCTGAAGTCAATTTCTTATAGTCAACTATTACACGTTTGAGGTTCTTCATGATGTTATGATTAACTCCTTGTTTCAAATTTAGAACAAATGTGATTGCATGGAAAAATTATAAAAAAATTCCTCTCATGTCAAAATCGAGATGATTTAATCGACCAAAAATGATGCTAATTTGAAGATAGCACTAAATAATTGCAAAAAATGAAAGTATAGGATTACACGACAATGAAAAGCAACAAATCAGTTAGATTCTTTATAAATCAAGTTTTCCAAATTGATTTCCCCAATTTTTGAAGTGAGCCCGGCATCGGAATACAGTTCCATCATAGGATCCAGTAAATGATAGGTATATTTGGGAGCATATATCGTGGGATTCTCGGGTCGGAACCCTTCATAGACTACTCTTACCTTTACCACCATCTGCGGGTTCTTTGTTTTATCGTTGATCAAAGCTTCGGCTGCAGCCGGATCTATTTTAAAGAGCACCTCGGCATTTATATGTTCCACCTGTTGTGTTTTATTCAAGATTTGCTGCCCGTATGGTGTCTTGGGAAGAAATTCAAAAAAATAATTATCCCTCGTACTTCCAAAATCCATACTATAACTAGACCTCCTTTTGGTGGGCAGTTGCACCCAAAATCCATTTTTGTCGAAATCATAAGATCCTTTGAACTCCAGCGGAACAACAAATTGAAAATCTTCGGTAGCGTCTTCAAAAAATGTTTGGGTCCATTGCAGTATTTTATCTAAATACTTTGCTACAAATGCCACATATTTTTCATTCTCGGTAAAATCATCGGCATATTGTCCTCCCCATTTGGATACAATGGGGCCATTACCGGTACCGTCCCGATCATTCATAAAATATTCTTTTTTCAAGGCATCCGTACCCATTAAAAATGCAAAATTCATTAGGTATCCTTGTGCCATATTGGATTTTACCTCTTCTTCTACCAAGGGTTTACTAAGGGGGGTGAGGGCCGTTCTGTCCATTACCTTAAAATGATCCTTTAGGGTATGCATTCGTGCCAATAACAAAAAAGCATTATAACCCTTTTTTATTTTTACTCTTTTCTCATTGACCTCGGGAGTAGACACGGGCCTTTGGGGATTGTTGGGCATGGTATAAAAATCACAGGAACCGAATCTTGGGAGCCCCTTAAATTTTTGAACGTAAATATCATGAAATGCCGGATCTGGCGATTTATACACCAAATAATCCGAGTCGTTAAAAGTGGTTGTCGTTTGCTGTACGGTAGTAGGCGGTACAACTTTGTTTTCATCGGTTTTGACGGTTCCCAATTCTTTTGATTCCTCCTCTTTCTTTGTTGTACCCTTATTTCCTGATAAGATATCGTCTACCCCTTTATCGGCCTTGTCTATAAGCTTTGCCTCGGCTTGCTGTTTTAGCTTTTTAAAAAACTGGGCATTGGCTCGGGGTGCCATTATAAAGAACAACATTCCCATTACCACCATAATTGTACGTCTGCTCCCCATCTGTCAGTTTTTAAGATTTGTACTATTAATATCTACCTCTCCCATTTTGTCCGTAAGTGTCACATCCTTATAAATTTCAAGAATCGGACTCTCCAGTTCATATTCCCATTTTACAGAGGTTGTATTGTTGGGTTTGGGGTTTACAAGCACCTTGAACACTACAAATACCGGTGACCTAGGAATTAACTTGTAGGTCTTTGCCTTATCGGCATCCATGGGCAGGAATATTTTTTTGCCTTGGTACCTTATTGCTTTTTCGTTCTCGGTGTACGCCAAAAAATTGGACTGGTGTAGTATGAAGTCCCCTCCGATGGAAAATAGATTTCCTATCCAATACCCTTTTTCCTTAAAATCATATTTTTCGGCCACCAACCCCTTTGCCACATAATAGACAACCTCGCTACCATCGGTATAAAATGTTTGGCTCCAATTTTTAAGGGTATCAAAGTATTCCTTTACAAAGGTGGTATAGCTACGGTTCTGGGCAAATTCATTTTTAGACGTACCTCCCCAATACGAAACAAATATCCTCTCCCCCGCCCGATTGTAGAAACTGCAGGATGATGGGGTTTCCGAATCACAAAAATATTCTTTCAATTTTTCGACGGATAGCGTTTCCCCAGCAAGAATCCTTAAATGATTCTGGGAAAATTCTGAATTCTTTTTGGCAAGGTCGCCTGTAGTATTTTTATGTTTGGTCAATTTAGACCGATCCATATCCTTAAAAGTATCCTCTAAAAATTTCAACTCTAAAAGGGCTTTATAGGCATTATTGGTGATCAAGGCATTTGTTCCATTTTTAAAATTGAGTTCACCATATCTTGGCAGGCCTTTATATGCCTGTATTACAATATCCCTAAAATCTTTGGAAGGTGCCTTGAACCTTAAAACCTCTTGGTCTTGAGGACTTGGGGCTACCTTTTTTACCGTTGTTTCCGTCGGTGTTGTTTTGGTATCGGTCCCTGTTTTTACATTATCGTTTACGGTAGTTTCCGTTTCCCCGTTTAAAAGTTGGTCCGATTTTTCACCGGCGACCTCCACCACCCTGTCCTCTACATTCTTTTTTAATTTTTTAAAAAACTGGGCATGCATGGCGCTTGGTGCCAAGAAACCAATTATGGCAAAAAGTAGTACAAAACGTGCTTTTATATTTTTAATTTTCATCATTGTCTATTATCTGGTTTTGGATACCATGGTGTTTATATCAATTTCCCCCACCCTATGGGTAAGCGCATCATCGGTATAAATTTCAATAACCGGACTGTTGAGGGTAAATGTGGTCTTTAGCTGGTCTGCCCTAAAGTTTTCCAGTCCGTTCAGCTGCCCCGTGACGTCAAAAACCAAAAACAGGTACTGATTGTTTTCCGAAAAGGCCTCCGCTTTTTCAGGGGACATTTTTAGGAGGATGGATGAACCGTTGGGATGCACCAATTTTCTTTCCGACGAATTACTGGGCTGAAGGCCGAACCACCTCAACAAAAAGCCGTTGTTACTAAACTCACCGGTACGTAACCAGTAACCGCCCTCTTTAAAATCGTAGGTTCCCAAATATGTTTTGGCCACGTAATAACCGTTAATTTTATTATCGGGATATAGGGTTTTCGCCCATTCTTGCACCAACGGAAACTTTTCTTTTACAAACGAGGTGTATGCCCTCAACTTTTGAAACTCCGAAGCTCCCCTTCCGCCCCAATACCTTATATTTCTGGGCTCATTGTAATACCCCTCTTCTGGGAATACCCTGGTACAATCCTCTTCTTTTGGATTACAGAAAAATTGGATCGCCTGTTCGGTGGTGCAAAGGGCATTCGCCAGGGCAAGTATATGTTGCTGTGCGGTGTAGGATTTCTGCTCCTTGTCGTACATGTTCGGTGTACGTACGGTGAAATAATCTTTATCCATTGCCGCGAACATATCTTCTTTAAACCGCATCTTTAAAAGTTCGGTAAAGGCATGTCTGCTGGCATTGTTATGGCTGAATCTTTTATCCATTTCAAAATAGGACGCTTCGTTGTTCTTTACATAGCTACCGTCCGATTTGATATAATATCCATCTTGGAGGCCAAACCGTAGTTTGCCATTGTGGGTCTGTAGCGACAGGTCTATAAAACTTGAGGAAGGAGCTGAAAAAACTTTTTCTTCTCCTTGCCCACAAACCGAAAAATGTACGACTAGCGGTATTAGAATAATGAGGAACTGTTTCATAATTTAATTGGTTAGGTCTGCCAGTGACAATGTTTTAAAGTGTTGCGTAAGTGCCTCGTCCGTATAGATTTCCAAATCGGCACTTTCGTGAGAATAATTAAATTCTATGTTCTCAGACGCTGACCCCATTTGCTTGTTCGACCGTTTTACCTTTATCTTTTTTACCACATACAAGCGTCTTATGCCCTCTTTTTGAAATCGTTCTGCCGTTTGTTCATCCATCGAAAGCAAAAATTCAATGTTCTTGTTCCTATCTATCGAGTTTTGAAGTGCCTCCTCGAACGGTTTCACCGGTTTAAAGACCACTTGGTTTAAAATACCCTGCTTCCTAGTAAAAATATTGTTGAGTATTATAGAATGGTATGCTGTATATCCTTTTTTATCAAAATCATAATTATTGCCTATGTTCAGCATAGAAACATGGTAGCCGATTAATTCATCGTCCTCCATTATATTTTTACTCCAATCTAAAAGCAGATTTAAGCAGTTGTCCACAAAAGATGTATAATTACGAAGTCTTTCAAATTCATTTTTGCCTTGGCCGGCATTCTTACATTCATCTGTCAAGCATAGGTTTGGTGCCACCTGGCTCTTTAAAAATCGCTGTAAAAAAGCGGAATTAGATTCCTTTTCGGTCATATTGGAGGTCATTGTGGTTAACCCCTTCCTATCCAGATCCTCCATAAACGGTCGTAAATATTTTAAGCCGACCAATAGCGAAAAATTATTTTTGCCCGTAGTTACGATCTTGTTTTTATCATTACTCACAGGGTTTTTACCCCCACGAACCGGTCTAACGGTCCGCATTCCCTGTCTTTGCCCACCCGTTTGTTCCCGATACATATTCGGAACCCCAAAACGTGGCAAGCCCTTATGTGCCTGTAATGTAATGGAAGTAAACTTATCGGAAGGTGATTGGTAGACCACCATTTCTTTATCGTCTATAGACTGTGCATTACCCGAAAGCACTCCTAAAAAACACAAAACAATGCACAAACATGACCTTACCATAACTTTTACCTTTATATTTTTTAATCCCAAGTGATGGTACCGTCCATGGTCAAAATAGTATCATCTTCGGTGTTGATTACCGTAGTACCATCAAAAGTGACGCTCTTGGCGTCAAAATCAATTCCGAATCCATCGCCACAGGCAGTAAAAAAGTTTAGATAGGGAGAAGAACAAGCATGCCTGTACTCTACACCATCTTTTACGATGGTCATGGAAATACTACTGTCGATATCAGTCGACCCTCCAGTAGAAAAATCAGCCGCTACGATAACGAATCCGTTCTGGTCATCGTCATAAACAAATTCATTATCGACCACAGAAATATTCTCCGACATGAGTATCACGGACTTATCCGTTCCTGTAAGGGAGGCATTTGCAACCTCAATATTTCCAACGGTTAACGAGGTTCCCAACTCCGATGTCTCCGCTCCGGACAATGTTATGGTTCCAGAAACCTGGTTGTCATCCCCATTTTCTTGACCAACTCCATCATCCGACCCACAACCAAAAATGAGAAAGAAGGTTGAACAGTACAGTAAATTTTTAACTTTCTTTTTCACGCGGTTACCTAATTATTTGGTTTAGTTATACCTAAACTATCAATTACAACCGGTCCGTACCATACAGAATTATTCTACGTATCCATTTGCCATTTTACCGTTGTAATTGTTCAAATATTCGTAAACACGGGCATAACAGCGAATTAATTGAACAAAAAGTTTAAATTTGGATATAACCAACCTCATAGCATGCCCCGACCAACTAAAAACAAGTATTGTATAATACTTATCTGTTTGGTACATTTTTTTGGTACTTCTCAGCAAAATAAATTAGACTCCTTAAAGAACGAGTTACAAACCCACACCTTAAAAGATACCATAAGGGCAGGCATGCTTATTGAGCTAGCGAGTGAAATGACCTATTCCGAACCAAATGAGGGATTTTCATTCATAGAAGAGGCCATTACTATTTCTAAAAAAAACGGGTGGATCAAAGGTGAGGCCTTGGCCCAACGGCAAAAGGGAAATTTGTATTATGTTTTGGCGGATAATCTAAATGCCTTGGACGCCTACCAACAGGCGTTGTCACTCAGCAGAAAAATACCCGACAAACAACTGGAATCCAGTATTTTAAGCAACTTAGGAAATATACATGCGGATTTAAAGGAATACGACCGGGCATTAGAAAATTACCGTGCCTATTTAGAAACGTCACAGGCAATGGGCAACCGGGCGGAAGAAATTAAAGCACTTTCCAATATCGCCATTATCTACAACGATACTGAAAATTTTAAAGAGGGTGTATCTTACTTGAACAAAGCCCTAGAATTGGCCAAACAGGAGGAAAACGATTTGTTCATCGCGGCCGTTACCAACAATTTGGCCTTGGCATATAAAAATTTGGGGGAACACCAAAAGGCACTTGATCACTATAAAGAAGCTGTGGCAATAGCACAAAAAATAGATAATAAATACATTGAGGCCTCTGCGCTGAACAGTATCGGAAAAATAAACGTATTGCTGAAAAACTATACCGTGGCCGAAACAAATGCAAACAAAGCGCTTACCCTTTCCAAAGAAATCGGGGCCATGGAGTGGGAAGCTGATTCTTGGGAAGTCTTAAGTAAGGTTCATGAGCAAAATGGTAAAATGGCCGAGGCTATGAATGCCTACAAAAAGCATATACAGTTAAGGGACAGTGTACTAAATGAAGAAAAGAAATCGGAATTGACCCGCAAGGAAATGCAATTTGAGATGGAGCGCCAGCAAGCGGTGGCCAACGAAGAGAT
>CEVF01032115.1_pt1 | contig 33562 bp, 22 predicted proteins | sample 356441 | NCBI WGS metagenome assembly CEVF01 (sample SAMEA2622765, study PRJEB7988) | marine metagenome | biome: marine biome (ENVO:00000447); feature: surface water layer (ENVO:00002042); material: "saline water (ENVO:00002010), including plankton (ENVO:xxxxxxxx)" | depth 5 m | reverse complement strand
CGATATATTGATGAGACGTTTTGACGCAAATGGCCCGTCGTTTTGCTAATGCCTGCAAACCGATTTAGGTATATACTGATTTCGTGATCTGATCGCCATAGACGCTTTCGTTTCGATCACAAACTGTTTACTCCATGTCCACTGCATGGTTACATACCATTTACTTTCCTGCCAGCCCTGAACTGTAGATCTTTCAGCATGGTTTCCAGCAACTCAAATTCGAGCAAACACCGAATCGAGCAAGCAAGCGGCTTGTTCCGAGTTGATCTGGATATTTTTCGAGGCCCTTTGGATTTGCTTCTATATTTAGTACGCAAGCATGAAGTTGAAATCACAGATATTCCCATTTCAATAATCGCCCAGCAGTTTATATCCCACCTTGAGATTCTGGAACAAATTGACGTGAACAAGGTGGGTGATTTTCTTGAAATGGCAAGCACCCTCGTAGAAATGAAATCGCGACTCGTGCTCCCAAATAATGATGAGCAGCAAGGAGAAATTGAAGATCCGCGTAAAGATCTCGTTCGGCAGTTGCTTGAATACAAAAAGTATCGCGACGCTGCGAGCTTGTTAGAAGATAAAAGCCTCGAATGGCAACAACATTTTTCCCGACAATCTCAAGATTTGCCCCCCCGTGCCAAAGATGTTGCGGCCGAGCCGATTCGCGAAGTCGAATTATGGGACCTGGTAAGTGCTTTTGGTCGAATCCTCAAAGACCGTGAGGCACAAAGACCCTCCAGTATTGTTTACGATGAAACGCCTATTCATGTTTACATGGAACAAATTCACAATAGGCTTTGCGAGGATGGTCGCCTGCAACTTTCTGATCTATTTGACAGCCATATGCATAAGTCAAAAATGATCGGAATTTTTCTTGCGGTGTTGGAATTGATCCGTCACCACAACCTGCAATGCGAACAGGAACAACTATTCGGCGAAATGTGGTTGCGTCCTGATAAAAATATAGAAGGCAACATTGATTTCAAATCCAGTGACAGCTACGAACATATCGGACCCAGATCACCTGACTCCGACGATTCGTAAGCAAGTCACCGCTCTTTCTAAAAATCGACCGATGTGAATTTTAATTTTGGAAATTCAATTAAGTCCTCTATCAACCGCCATCAGGAAAACTCTTCAATCGGTGGTCCCTTTCCATTACCCTGATCGACGATTTAAACTAGTTTGAGTCGTCTGTCAAATTCAGTGCAAAATGTAGCGAACTCGATATTTCGTTCACCTTCATGATCGATAATCTTCCCGTAAAAAAACTTTCGTTCAACAACCTTACGATCGAAGGGTATTCACGTGCAGCGGTGCAAACTTATTGGCGCATTCCCGAATTGAAAATCGGCTTTGATTTGGGAGCGCAACCATGGTCATTCATGGGTACAGGAACTTGGTTTGTTTCTCACGGGCATCTCGATCACATTGCGGCATTACCAATTTATGTTGCTCGTCGGAGGATGATGAAAATGGATCCTCCCACGATATATCTTCCAGAGGTCGCCATCGAGCCAGTTAAGCAAATCCTCTATCACTTTACCCAACTCGACCGTGGCCGATTACCATGTCGCTTGTTGCCAATCGCTGCGGGCAATCAAATAGAGTTGTCACGTGAACACATCGTGACTGTCACGCCCACAAAACATTCCGTTCCCTCTTTTGGATTTACCATCTGGGAGCGTCGAAAAAAATTGAAACCGGAATATCAATCGCTCAGTGGTGAACAGATTCGTGATTTACGTCTCTCCGGAAAGGATGTCTCTGAGGAACAGCGCCGGCCGTTACTGTCCTACCTTGGCGACAGTGCGCCTGAGGGTCTCGATAGTGCACCCGAGATGTATGAGGCCGAGATTTTAATCACTGAAATGACTTTTCTCTCACCACACCATCGCAGGCAGAAAATACACAAATTCGGTCACCTTCATCTTGAGGACGTGCTCGAACGACGGAATCGTTTCAAAAATAAATTAATTATCGCATCGCACTTCAGCACACGTTATCACAAAAATACCATCCGCAATTTGGTGGAGAAACAAATACCGGATATGCTTGACGGAAAACTCCATCTTTGGATTTAAACATGTCGCGTGTAGACATCAGCAAATACTGGCTTTTCACATGACGCGATAGCCGGTCACCGGTCAAATAGTGATGAATGAACGCTTGATGCATTGCTCACTCGATCTGACGCGGTTCACAAGCCAACGACCGCAGGCCGCGTACCTCCATGTGCCTTTCTGCCAACATCGTTGTGGCTATTGTAATTTCACGCTGATTGTTAATCGGGATGATTTGATTGAAAAATACATCACTGCGATTCGTCTCGAGCTGGAGAGCCGTGGTGACCACGGTCCGGTGACAACGCTTTTTGTCGGTGGGGGCACGCCAACCTATCTGCCTGCAGACAAATTAGAGCAGTTGCTCGAATTGTTAATGAACTGGTTTCCGTTGGAGGATGGTGGAGAATTTTCTATCGAGGCCAATCCGTGTGACATCACAGAATCAAAGGCTGCAATCTTGTCTGCTGCGGGTGTCACTCGCGTCAGCCTTGGGGCACAATCATTTAATGAACAGAAACTCAGAAGCCTTGATCGATTTCATTCCGAATCGGACGTCGCCTTGGCAGTCAAGCTACTGAGAAAATATGAATTTGATATCTCGTTGGACCTGATATTCGGCGCTCCTGAAGAAAAACTCGAGGTCTGGGAAAACGACCTGAATAAAGCATTGCAACTTGAACCTGATCACCTTTCAACCTATGGGCTTACTTTTGAAAAAGGAACGCTTTTTTATAACCAACTGATCCATGGTCAAATAAGTCCTATCGAAGAAACGCTCGATCTGCAAATGTACAAATGTGGCATTAATACCCTTGAACAAGCCGGTTTTGAGCACTACGAAATTTCGAACTTTTCGCGACCCGGCCATCGCTGTCAACATAACGAAGGCTACTGGCAACTCCAGGGGCATTTTGCCGTTGGTGCTGGCGCGTCGCGGTTTGTCAGCGGGATACGTGAGACGAATCATCGAAGCACAACAACCTACATAAAAAAAATGCTTGCCGGTGATTCACCCGTGGCATCTCGGGAAAATTTGTCTGCAGAGGCGTCAGCGCGTGAGAAAATCGTATTCGGACTGCGACGTCTAGAGGGTATTTCACTTTCTGATTTTTACAGAGCCACAGGATTTGACGTTGTTAAACTGTTGAAAAAACCACTCCACCGCTTCATCAGCCAGGGGTTCCTATCGCTAAATAACAATCAATTGCAGTTAACCGAGCAGGGCCTGTATATTAGCGACTCTCTTTGGCCGGAATTTTTAATCGAGTAATGCTTACTCCAAAGATTGAAGCTGTTGCTCTAAATCTTGACGCGAGAGATATCTCGGCGATATTTTTTCCGTGACATCTTCTCGGATACGCCGCAGGTGTCGCTGTCGGTAGCCACTAATTTCTTCTTCGAGGGTTGCGATCCATTGGGGTAGATCAAGGCCCGCTCCAGTTGGCTCCTGCGCAAGTTCATCAATCTGATCCATCAGTAGGGGAAACCATTCGTCATGATGATCCCTCTCATTTTCGAGACATTTCCTTACAAGAATTTTTGCTCTCCCGATATCCAGCGGTTGAACGAATCGTTCCTCAATGCGATGTGCAACCGTCGATAGCCGCATCCTGTATTGTTGCTCCAGATCGCGTAACTTCCTGATCATTTCATCAGCCGTTTCTCTCGTCCTCTCCACCATCTCTAGCCGCCATACTTCGGCTGCATCAACGCGACCGTGACGAAGTAGTATCTCGTGAACTTGCATAGCGGGAATCAGGTTCCAAGCGATGCGATCGTAACTCGATCGCAACCGAAGCATGTCCAGAAATGTATATAGAAATTCACCTTGATCGGATTGTGTTGTGGTTCCATTGTATTCTTTATATTCTCCGTAATTTTCTACGATTGCCTCAATCACAACTTGTAATTGGGCGACTATTTTTCGCTTATTTTCCTCCGTATTCATCGCGGAAAAAATTGACCACTCGCTCTCGTCAGAGGAAGCCATTTTTTCCTCCGCCCACAATGAAACACCACGATGAAGAATTGCACGAAGATTACCCAAGTGCAGAAAATCCTGTGTGAAAATATCGTTGCCGTGCTCGCGTATAAAGTGCACTAACGACTCCCAATTCTTATCCGCGTATACTTTCTCTAATACAGAGAGTCGCAGTGTCTGACTGTGCTCAATCCATAATTGAGCTGTCTGCTCCATTAATTGTTGAAGGTAATCGATCAATAGTCGGTCGTGAATCTCGCGGATCTCAATTTCGTTTTCTGATTCATCTGCCGTCCATCGTGAAACATTAATCACGATCGAGTCAATCAATTGTTGATTAGCGACAAAAAATATTTGATCGAATTCAGTGACACTTCCGGAGCCACCGAGCTGTTCACGCTCGCTTTTTGCACAGACACGAAGCAATGAAATCGATTCTTGTAAAAGACCCATCCGGGGCAGTATATCCAATACCATCTTTACGTTGCGCTGATAACCTTTTGTTTCAACAATATTCCGTAGCGTGCCTCCCCGAGCGAGTGGAAGATAAAGAAGATTCTGATCAACAAGGCTAGCCATATAGGCGGAGGTCCAGGTTTTTACTTGATCAATATCACCTTCAATCGCCCCTCGCATTAGATGAACCGCGGGTTCTTTTTGTTCGTCATCCGCGCCATCACTAGGAAGTGTGGCGGCACTTAATAGCTGGTTTGTTTCCACATCGACAAGATAGGCATCGATCACTCGTTCAATTAAAACCTCATGAATCGCCCGGTGGCGATCGTACTCCACCAGTGATTCCGATGTGGGTAGTGGTTGTGGCATATCACAGGTTTCAATTGATTTGAGTAATTTCAACAATTTTTTTTGCTGATCCGCCGACTGATTTCGCCAATATTGAAATCGGTCGTACAGGGGCAGTTGTTGGCTATTTTTCCGATTCAGCGCCGTGGCAACCACAAATTTACGAAGCCGCATTGTTGTGACAAGAAAACCAAGCCTCTCGCTGATACGACGGGCCTCCTCAGTGAGACCGAAATTATCTCCGCTGGACCCTAGGATATTTCCGTCGACGCCGTCGTCGGTGCTATCTCGATAAACTACCTCTTCGTACGCGGCCGAATAGATATTATCCGCTGAATCTTCCTCTGTTTCGAAAGGGTCCTCTCGTGCGACAGAACCTGAATTGATCAACTCCCATCGGGGAACCTCAGCATAGTCGCCTGCATTTGCCTCAAGAAAATCAAAAAATTTCTCTACCATTCGCCAAACACCGGCCTGTTCCTCTTCCTGGGGCATATCTAATCCGACCATTACATCGTTAAGCCACCTGTTCGCAATAACGTGAAATAAATCGCTACCCTTCTGGAGATTCACTTCCTCCGATTGGCTCAACCAATGCATCAACAAATGCATTGCAGATACAAAATCCTGACGATCCAACAGAGCATTAATGATCAGTACATATCCCTTAGGAGAGTCAATTTTCCCGACGAACGGCTGCCAGAAACGCACATCACCAGACATCGCCCCAGCCTGCTGCCATGCCGCCAACGCCTCTGCCGCAATTTGCGCGTCTGCAAACACCGCACTGCCTCCAATCGTTTCCACTGAACTCAAGGAATCCACAGCAAACTGATCCCACCACCGCGAGAATCGTTCGAATTCATGGGAAATCATCTCCCGGGCATCTAACGCTTCCTCAGAGGCAGACAAACAGAGGCCGCGTGAAAACTGTGCGAAAATACGATCCACCAAATCGATCAGAATGCCTACCCGGTGATCAGGCACACTATTCTCTAGTGAGGGAAACAGGCTGAAGTTCGAATCGAATCCCAAAATGTTCCAAGGATCAACTATCGCACCACAATGGATGCCGCGCATAAAAAGCTCGACCGAATCCTTGATCCGAGTCGCAACCTCAACGCTCTTTCGATCGCGTAATAGAATCTCAATTTCAGAAAATATGCATTCGAGCTCACAGCGAATTTTTGCACTTGTCGCTGGTACAAATGATACCTGTCGCTGCGCGGCTTCACTTCTGTTCATTTGCGCATAAATCATTGCCAGATGCAGGCACTCTAACTGCTGAGCGCGTCGACGCGAGAGTTGAGTGTTTAAAAATCGCCTCACACCTCCGAAGGGCTGTCGTAGCCTCTGTGATTCGTTGACAATATTTTCTGAAAATTCAAATTGTTGATTCTTTTGCGTTTCTATCAAATTTGCATAAAACGCCTCCCGAAATCCAGCAATTGCCGGCAACAATTTCCCTAGAGAGATATCTGATGTGTAGGCCTCGGGCCCATTACCACTGACAGCTGAGGCCATGAGGATCGTCCCGACTAGCGCCGCGGATGATTCGTACATTTTTTGTTGCTTCTCCCCTGGATTCGACCAGGTAACGCGATCGAGCAAAACATTAAGAGTGGTCTGCTGAATGACAAATCGCGAATAAAATCCGCGGTTATCGACACTCAATGGGTCCCAGAGTCCAAACTGATAATTCGGACGCTTGTTCACCGGATGATCGAAATCGTATGGTCGAGGATCGAACGCCAACTCATCGAGATTTTCCAAATCGAATTGCGCAGCACGACAAATTGCATCGGGAACAGTGCGGAGAATACTTAGTGCTCCATCAATAAGGTCCGCGTAAGGACCATGGGCTACGCCAGCGACTCGGATGTACACCGGTACCGGACGGCACCATTCGTGCGCATAAGGATCCACTTTCTGCTCGTTTTCGAGAACAGCAACCGGACGATAACCGACATAATCATTCAGACTATCGATAATTGCTTGCTGTTGATCTTCACTCCAGCCCCCCTCCCGATTGATCGCCGCCAGCAAATACTCAAACACACGGCCGAGGAAAAATGGACCGTAGAGTGAGTTTTCTGATTGATGAAATAACAAATCCGAATGGAAAATTCGATATTGGGGCAGTACGTAATTCTTTAGCTTGCTTATTGCCAGAGACGCTTGACCATGATTTGTAAAGGAAGCATTTTGTTTCTGTATAGATTGCAATCGATCTTCAAGAATCTTGAGTACCGCTATCCATAAGGGTTCGGTTGCATTGTCAGCGATCGGTATATGGTCGGACCGTTCGTCGCAATATTGATAGAGCTGATTTAAATGCTTAAAAAATTGGGGGTCATGGCTACCTGATGAGAAATTAAGATAGCCTAAAATCGCTTGGATGGATTCCTCTGCCTCAGACAATTTTACAAAACGATTCATAGGGTTCTTCCGACAACTCCTCTGTCCGAACAATCATTAACCCGTGATACAGTCATCCCGCATTCAAGGCGACATTGAATATGTTCCGAACAACACTGGTGGTTGTGCACCTTTTGATTCGGTAAGACCGTGCCTGCAATGGCGATCGTAATCTGGGAATCGACGTCAAGCAGACCTAGTTCATTTACCGCGAGGTCTTTAGATAAAACCTTGCGCAAAGAGTGCGACTCCACCACATTGGATTAGCTAAGACATCAATGTTCGGCGTAATTCACCTCTATTTAATGCTTTTCCTAAAAAATTAACCAGACCCCATTGGACGATCGTTTTTGACTAGAATGAAGATTGATACGGTTCATACTGTGTGAACATTACTTCAGATATATTATTTTCGTTCGATCTGTGAAATCTCAATGAAGGTTTTCTCATGTTTTTTATTCAACGACACGTGCGATCCATTGCGATTTGTGTCGCGTTTTTAATTCTTTATTGCAATCATAATCTGTTGTTCGCAGACGGCCTTGTCGACAGTATGCAATTGCAGCAACAAGGATTGACCCGTCCTTGGTTCACACAAGTTCAGATGAATGTGGGTAGAGACCATGTTGAAACGGTGAACTTTGATGGGGAACTTCTCACCGTCCAGACAAAACGTGGCGTCATTCAAACAATTGATGGAGAGACAGGCGATACCCTTTGGGTGGCCAATGTTGATTCCCCAGGGCTTTTCACAAGCTCCGTCGGTGTTGGACCGAAGCATGCTGCACTAGCAAATGGATCGAATCTTCTTGTTTTTGATCGGAAGACGGGCAAACAGGTATGGTCAAAACAACTTTCAGGGGGCGTCATTGGTGCACCGGGCGTTAGCGAAGACTTTGTTTTTGTCCCTAAAGTCGACGGAAATCTGGAGGTGTACTCGTTGGATGAACCAAGGGCTTGGAAGGATGTGCGTTCGGTATCTGACACGCAGTTTCCCGTATGGAGATATAATTCTCATGGCAAAACAATGGTTCAGCCCACAGTCTTTGACGGCCTTTTCGGATGGGCAAATGACCGATCGGCCTTTTACGTGGCTCGCATAAAACCCATGGAGATTTTATTTCGTCTGGAAACTTTTGAAAATGTAGTGGTAACGCCGGTAAAAATTGGCTCTTACCTGTATGTGGTCTCAGCAGATGGCTACCTTTACAAGGTAAATACGAAAACGGGTGACATACGGTGGCGATTTTCCACCGGTACCCCTCTGATCTATCGACCTATTGCAGTTGACGGATTTATTTACATTTCAACACCTGCTGGCGGACTTTATCGAATCCTTGCTGATAAAGAGGTCGCCAGAAAAGCGGGACTACTAGTTACAGAAGAGGGAGAAGAGCAAAACCCGCAAAATGCCTCCGGAATTTCTTCTTTGGAAGAGGGAAATGAAGCGTGGTTCAATCCGGATATATCCCGGGTTCTGTCAGTCACTCCCGAGCGAATATTTGGCTTAGATAAACGGGAAAATCTACGGATTGTTGACACGCGAACCGGCAAGTCAATCGGATCTGTAACTACCGGTGGTATTTCGATACCGATCACCAACCAGCTCACGGACCGAATTTACCTAGCGTCTAAGAATGGATTGATTCAGTGTATCGAAGCGTTGAACAAAGACAGCGTTAAATTTGCTGATCCACAAATTGTTGAAGGTCGTGATAGAAAAAAAGAATTCAAAAAAGATGATCCTGAAAAACGGGGTGAGGAAGAGGATAACCCTTTCGATGATGAGGAGGCCCAGGCAACCAGCGAACCAAGTCCCACGGAGGACGAATTAGATAATCCTTTTGAATAAAAATTTCCGGAACTGTTTAAAATCACGTTGCGGCGATTGATATTAAATTAGATGGATATCCTGAACAGGTATCCGCTCAAATGCTCCTGTTCCACAATATCTTTTTGGTAAACGGGGCGCCGCAGACGTGGTAAACCAGGCATCTCTCCAAGCTGGCTACTTGACCAATTCCTTCAGCCGGTTTAAATCAAGACTCGCTTTGTGCACTATTTCTGCCCACCGAAGCAGCGAACCAAATCATGTCAGACCCTGAGATTGAACGCGCTCTGATTAGCGTTAGCGATAAAGAGGGCATCATTGAGATCGCCCGGATACTTCAAGATCGTAAAATTGAAATTTTAAGTACTGGCGGAACACAGAATTACCTTGAGAAGGGGGCGATCAAGGTGCGCGACATCGCTTCCTACACTGGATTTCCGGAAATGATGTCCGGACGACTTAAAACACTTCATCCCCTCGTGCACGGTGGAATTCTTTGTCGCCACGACATGCCCGACGAATTGGAATCGATGCAATCTCATGGGATTTTGAAAATACCTCTGATCATCGTCAACTTGTATCCATTCGAGCAAACTATTGCTCGCGAGGACGTAACCCTGCCGCTCGCAATTGAAAACATTGACATCGGCGGTCCGACTATGATTCGCGCTGCAGCAAAAAATTATCGATTTACCACTGTCGTGACCGATCCCGACCAATACGCGGAGGTTGCCGAACAGATCCAGAAACATGGTGCAACAACGCTAAGCTTACGAAAAAAACTAGCCTTAGATGCATTTAAAAAAACAGCCCATTATGACCGAGCCATTGCAGACTTTCTTTTAAAGCAGGATTTTCTGCCCGTTGAGAACGATTCCTCCACGCACTTGGGAGACCCGCTTCCTGAAAAATTAGAAATTTCGCTAACACGCAAGCAGCAACTCCGTTACGGGGAGAATCCACATCAGCAGGCGGCACTCTATGAACGCAGTCATCCCGAGAGTGATTCTTTGGTCGCGGCTAAGAAGCTCAATGGAAAAGAACTTTCCTACAACAACTTACTTGATCTCGAGAGCGGCTTACAAATGGTTAAGCTTCTCTCCGAGCCTTCAGTTGTGGTGATCAAACACAATAATCCTTGCGGAGCTTCTTCGCAGAGCACAATCAGAGAGGCGGCTGAATACGCGTTTGCAGGGGACCCTGAAAGCGCTTTTGGATCTGTCCTCGGATTCAATGCGGAAGTGGACGGTGAAACAGCCGAATTTCTTGTTGGACCCGATAAATTCGTGGAGGCAATCATCGCCCCCTCGTTTTCCCCTGAAGCGATTGATATTCTCACCACGCGGCCCAAGTGGAAAAATAATGTTCGCCTGATGCAAACAGGCCCACTGCAATCAAATCGATTAATGCAGGATCTGCGCTCAATCTCCGGTGGACTCCTTGTCCAAGATGCGGATAACCTTGCGAGCGAAGGCAACAAATGGGAAGTGGTGACAGAGAATCACCCTGACTCGGTTGCAATGGACGATCTTCGCTTCGCATGGACAATTGTTCGACAGGTCAAATCTAATGCGATCGTTGTTGCTAAAGATAAAACACTCTGGGGTAGCGGCGCAGGCCAAATGAGCCGGATTGACGCAGTCGAAATTGCCCTACGCAAAGCTTCGAAAAATTCTCTCGGCGCTATCTTGGCGAGCGACGCATTTTTCCCATTTGCGGATTCGATCGCGCAAGCAGCAAAAGCCGGAATTAAGGCAATCATTCAGCCCGGAGGATCGCGAAGAGATGCTGAGGTGATTGCCGCCTGCAACACTAATCGCATACCGATGATTTTCACCGGCACACGTCACTTCAAGCATTAAAAGATCGATACAAAGCTGATGGCCACAATTCTAGAAAAGATTATTGCCAGTAAGCAAAAGGAAATTGCTGAGTCGAAAATCGCGATTTCATTCGATCAGTTGCGTGCAGCGATCCCTAGTGCACCTCCGCCGCGAAATTTCTTTCAATCTTTAGCAGAGGTTGATGGCGTTGCATTGATTGCCGAAATAAAAAAGGCAAGCCCATCGGCAGGCGTAATTTGCGAAAATTTTGATCCGGTACAGATTGCCGAAACTTATTGTGCCCATGGGGCCAACTGTTTGAGTGTGCTTACAGATCACAATTATTTCCAAGGATCACTCGAATATTTGACCCACGTTCACAGCACCGTAAATGTCCCGGTCCTTCGTAAGGATTTTATTTTAGACGAATATCAAATTTTCGAAGCAAGAGTTGCCGGGGCGGATGCCGTGTTACTGATTGCTGAATGTCTCAATGATTGTGAGCTTAGCAGTCTTTATCAAGCGACCATCGATCTGCAGATGTCACCGCTTGTAGAGATTTATGATAAATCAAATCTCCATCGTGTGCTTGATCTGGGAGCAACGCTGATTGGAGTTAACAATCGCAATTTGCATGACTTTTCTATTGACCTCGATCATGTTTTACACCTCCGGAAAGAAATACCATCGGAGTGTCTTGTCGTCGGTGAGAGCGGCATCCGTACCAGGGAAGACGTGTTGCGCTTACAGGAGGGAAATATCGATGCGATTTTGGTTGGTGAAACTTTAATGCGAAGTGAAGACATCGGTGCTGCGGTCGATATGCTTCTTGGAAACTAAATGTACCTGGGGATCGCAATCGTGCCAAAAAACAGCGATGCCATATCCTAGCACGCCGCATGATTGTCACAGCGTTACAATTTTCTGATCCTGTCGGATGGAACCTAGCTTAAGACGGTCCTGGAGCGGTTCGACAGTTAGTGCTTGCTCACGGACTGCCTCCAATGCGCTAACGACCGCACCAATCCCCTGAATGGTCGTAACACAAGGAACACCCCCGGAGACGCAAGCTGCCCGAATTTTTCCCTCATCCGTTCGGGCACCCTTGCCACTGGGCGTATTCATAATCAGCTGAACATCTTCATTAGCCAAGTAGTCCAACAAGTTAGGGTGCCCCTCCTGTAGCTTTTTAACAATCTCGACTTTCACGCCAGACTGTCGAAGGTTTTTCGCCGTACCGGGAGTGGCGAGTAGCTCGTAACCCAATTCATATAATCGCCGAGCCAACGAAACAATTTCTTTTTTATGTCTTCTCGAGACACTGACAAAAATTTTGCCCTGCTCTGGCACAACAACTCCAACTGCAAGCTGTCCTTTCGCGAATGCTGCAGGAAAAGTATCAGCCACACCCATGACTTCGCCGGTACTCTTCATTTCAGGTCCAAGCACAATGTCCACGCCCGCAAATTTTCGGAAAGGAAATACACTTTCTTTGACGGAAAATTTGCTTGGCGTCGGATCGGTTGAATAGCCGAGATCTTTCAGATGAACAGCATCTCCTAAGACCTCACCAGCCATAATCTTGGCCGCAATTTTGGCGGCCGGTAACCCTGTCGCCTTGGCAACAAAGGGGACGGTTCGACTTGCTCGAGGGTTGGCTTCAATCACATAAATCGTTGGCGTCCCATCCTCAACCTTGACTGCGAATTGGATATTCATCAGCCCTTTAACTTCAAGTTCCCGAGCCATCGACTCCGATGCTGCGCGAATTTCACCAACCACTTCTGTGGATAAACTAAAGGGGGGTAATACACAGGCCGAATCGCCGGAATGCACTCCCGCCTCTTCGATGTGTTCCATTACACCGGCGATCATTGCCGTTTGGCCATCGAAAATACAATCGACGTCGACTTCAATAGCATCTTCTAAAAACCGATCAATCAATACCGGTTGTCCGTCTGCCGCAATGAAAGCCTCCTTTACATAGAGTTCAAGCTGCGCCTCATCGTAGCAAATCTCCATCGCGCGACCGCCAAGCACGTAACTGGGGCGAACCAACACTGGGTAACCAATTTTTTCAGCTTCCCCACGGGCTTGATCCATGTTACGCGCGATTCCGCTTGCGGGTTGCTTGAGACCCAAGCGATTTAGCAGTGCTTGAAATTTTTCGCGATCCTCCGCCGCCTCAATCGTATCCACCGAGGTTCCGATGATGGGAACACCGGCGTTATGCAGCGCGCGGGCTAGATTGAGGGGCGTCTGGCCTCCGAATTGCACAATGATCCCATCCGGTTGAACACGATCACAGATATTCAAAACGTCTTCGGTGGTAAGTGGTTCAAAAAAAAGTAAATCGCTTGTGTCGTAATCAGTGCTGACAGTCTCGGGATTGGAATTGACCATAACCGACTCAATGCCCAATTCTTGAAGTGCGAAACTCGCGTGACAACAGCAATAATCAAATTCGATTCCCTGTCCGATTCGATTCGGACCACCACCCAGGATCATGATCCGTTTTCGACCTTTGGCTTTGGGGGGTGTCTCGTCTTCCTGTTCATACGTCGAATAGAAATACGGCGTGTATGCTTCAAATTCCGCGCCACAGGTATCCACCGATTTAAATGTGGCAATCACGCCGTGCTTTTTGCGGTGCACCCGCACTTCTTCATCGGTTGAATGCCAAAGCGTCGCCAACTGTCGATCGGAAAAACCTGCCTGCTTTGCGCGACGCAAGGAAATTTTATCAACGGCTCCAAGCGAACCCAGGTTTTTTAGTTCATCCTCCATTTCGCATAGTTCGGCAATTTGGGCAATAAACCAAGGATCAATACCTGTGATTGCTGAAACCTCCGCCTGAGACATGCCGTCCTTGAGGGCATACCGGATATACCAGATTCTGTCTTGATTCGGCGAGGCAAGTTTAATTCGGATGTCATCGGCCGAGGGCTGTTCTTTGGTGCCCCATAAATCACGACCATCAACACCAATTCCAAACCGCCCCACCTCTAAGCCCCGAAGAGCCTTCTGCAAAGATTCCTTAAATGTACGGCCAATTGCCATCGTTTCGCCAACACTCTTCATTTGAGTGGTGAGCGTAGATGTTGCTTCCGGAAATTTCTCAAAAGCGAATCTTGGAATCTTTGTCACAACATAATCAATCGTGGGCTCAAAACAGGCCCTCGTTTCTCGTGTAATATCGTTTGGGAGCTCGTGCAGTCGATAACCTACAGCTAGCTTCGCCGCGATTTTAGCGATTGGAAATCCGGTTGCCTTGGACGCCAAAGCACTGGATCGGCTTACACGAGGATTCATTTCAATCACGATCATGCGACCGTTTTCAGGATTGATCGCGAACTGGATATTAGACCCCCCTGTTTCTACTCCGATCTCGCGAATAACCGCTAAGGAGGCATCGCGCATTCGCTGATATTCTTTGTCTGTGAGTGTTTGCGCAGGGGCCACTGTGATCGAATCACCCGTGTGAACACCCATGGGATCGAAATTCTCGATCGAGCAGATGATTACGACGTTGTCATCAACATCCCGCATCACCTCCATCTCATATTCTTTCCAACCGATTACTGATTCTTCGATCAAAACCTCACTGATCGGTGATTGGTCGAGTCCGTCACGGACAAGGTGATCAAATTCCTCGCGATTGTATGCAATACTTGATCCCGAACCTCCAAGCGTAAAACTAGGTCGCACAACGCACGGCAAACCGACCTCTGTAAGCACCTCCTTCGCCTGCTCGACCGAGTGCACGGTTTTTCCGCGGCAAACTTCCAGATTGATTCGCTCCATTGCCTGTTTGAATTGTTCGCGTTCCTCTGCCTTGGCTATTACGTCGGCTCGTGCGCCGATCATTTCGACGCCGTGCTTTTGTAAAATTCCGAGGCGCTCCAAGTCCATGGCCAAGTTCAGTCCCGTTTGGCCACCGAGGGTTGGGAGCAATGCATCCGGACGCTCCGCCACAATTACTTTTTCGACCGTTTCGGCAGTGAGCGGTTCAATGTATGTCCGATCGGCTGTGTCAGGATCGGTCATGATGGTGGCTGGGTTTGAATTCACCAGCACCACTTCGTAATTTTCTTCACGCAAGGCTTTGCATGCCTGGGTACCGGAATAATCAAATTCACAGGCCTGACCGATGATAATAGGCCCCGAACCGATGATCAGAATCTTATGGATATCCTCGCGACGTGGCACCGAAACGCTCGCTTTCTGGATGCTTGAACTAAAAAAAAGGGCTGAACCCGTCCAAAATTTCCCGAAATTACCACTCGAGTGGAACGAATTCAAGCATCCAGAAGCGGTCCTCATCGTCGGATAGCGAAATGCTCGAAGTCTTTGTAGACAAAAGCCCTCAGCAGGTTTAGCAGATGGCCAATGACAGACGGTGTTCAAACCAAAGGTTCAAAGCAGCAAAGCCAACCGGCCCCGCCTGCCGTTCGTTGACACTTCGCCGTAACCCTTTTACCATAAATGCCTTGTGTATCCTTTCATCAACCTCCAGGTCTTGAAATGGGGAGTTTTTGTGTCTACTCCGTCTCGCAGTGGCGTTTTTGGCAGTGCAACTGATCCCAAGATGCTCGAATTCTCCGAGAGTATCAGCCAAGACCATCGTCTGTATCAGCATGATATTAACGGTTCTATTGCACATGCTCAAATGTTGGCCAAAACCGGTCTCATTACAGCGGATGATTGCAAACAGATTGAGCACGAATTGCGGATCATTCGCCAAGAAATTGAGCAGGATGAATTTGTATTCGTTGCCGCCCAGGAAGATATCCACATGGCGATTGAGTCCCGATTGGTCGAAAAATTGGGCGACATCGGACGCAAGTTGCACACCGCCCGTAGTCGAAACGACCAAGTCTCAACGGACCTGCGGTTGTGGATCCGCGAAGCAATTCAAACGATTGATGGCCAATTAACCCGTCTTCAATCGTCATTTCTCAAACAAGCCGAGCAGACAAAAGAACTCGTTCTCCCCGCTTACACGCACCTTCAGCGGGCCCAACCGGTGCTCGGTGCACATTACATGCTTGCTTATTGTGAAAAATTCAATCGAGATCGCGAGCGGTTAAAAAATGTAAATCAGCGGAATAATATCCTTCCGCTGGGCACCGGTGCTGTGGCTGGAACGAGCCTACCGATTGATCGAGAGATAGTTCGTCAAAAACTTGGTTTTGATGGTGTGATGGCGAATAGTCTTGATGCTTCCAGTGATCGAGATTTTGTGCTCGATTATTGCTACGGACTCTCGATGATCGGCGTCCATCTGAGTGGGTGGGCGGAGGAGTGGATTTTGTGGTCGACGGTTGAATTCAATTTTCTGCAATTACCTGAGGCATTTTGCACATGCTCGTCGATGATGCCACAAAAAATAAATCCTGATGCTTTGGAATTGATTCGGGGAAAATCAGCCCGATTAATCGGGCACCTCACCAGCCTGCTTACTCTCATCAAAGGGTTACCGCTTGCCTACAACCGGGATCTCCAAGAAGACAAGAATCCACTTTTTGACACCTACGACACAGTTTTTTCTTGTCTCGAAATAGCGATTACTGTGATCGAGCAGAGTGTCTGGAACCGCGAAGCGATTGAGCACAACCTTGACCAAGGATATCTTGATGCCACTACATTGATGGAATATCTGATCCTCAAAGGCATTCCCCAGCGAGCAGCGCATCACATGGTGGGGACGATTGTGCGAAAGGCAATGGAACGCGGTGTATCCCTGCAGGATTTACCCTTAGAGGTTATGCAAGCAGTTTGTCAGAACCTAGAAGATGACGTTTACAAAGTGCTTGGAACAAAAAATTCAATTGCTGCCTTCCAAAGTCAGGGATCGACTGGAATGCTGCAAGTAAAAGATCAAATTGCATTATGGAAAAAGCGACTGGGTGTCGTGTGAGCTTGCCGACGAAGACAGAAATAGAACCAAAAAATGAACGCTTCATTTCGCACCTTTTGCTTTGCCGTATTGATCTGCTCTTTGATCCTCTCCTTGGCACATTGTCGAATAGCCGTTGGCCAGCAAAAGCCACCTTTTGATCCAGATGCATCGCTGTCGCCAGCGGGGAGAATTATTTTCGATTCGACACCCACCACGCCATCAGAATTGATTCGAGCAATCGATCAACTGGTTGCTATAGGGGAGGGTAAACTGGCGAATTATTACGCACGACAGTTGGTGGAGATCGTAAAGGACGAGGGCGAGGAACAATTACTATTTATTGGGGATTCTCTGGGGCCACAAGCTCTCTTTCGTGTTGCCAACAGCAGTGGGTTGGATGAGACTGCACGAACCCTCTGTCAAAAAATTTTGGCGGCGATGAGACAGCGAGAGATCAATCCACAGCGACTGCAGCAGCTTGCAGAAATTGCCGTCGGGGACGATCTGCAGGCCCGACGAGATGCCCGATTGAAATTACGACTCGCCGGTCCAACCGCTGCAAATGCCCTCACGGGGATTCTAGTGACGGGCAGCCCGGCTGAGCAGGAAGGCGCTCGGGAGGGACTTGTTTATCTGGGCACATCGGCGGTGGCTCCGCTACTGGCAGTTTTGGAGACCGAAAACGTCGATTTACACCGCCAAGTGCTTGCGGTTTTGACGCAGTTAGCAGATACCGCAGTCCTCGATGACATCCGCATCGCGACTCTTATCTCTGCAGACACTGATGAGAAAAAAGACCTTTCTCGAAAAATAAGGCGATCAATCCGGAACTATCTCCAAGGAAAAAATGAAACGGATGTCCCCGGCACGGCGAAACAGGTTATCTGGGAATGGGATGATGTCAAGGCAACCCTCACAGAGCATTCGGGCCAGCAATCGCTGTTGTCGGCAAAAGCAGCGTGCCGGCTTGCACGTGCCTTGTCGCGTATTTCCCCCGCCAGCGAAAATGAAATCCTGGAGACGATAGCAATTTTACAGTACGAAAAGTTGGCCAGAGGGCTCCCCTTACCATTGAATAACACCTTGCTGACGCGAAATCATTCTTTGACTGATGAACAAAAGAATAAGCTCAAAGATTTGAACTTTTTAGAGGCGGTTTTTGAAACAGCGCTTCAAAGTGATTACGTACCGGCAGCGATTGGATCCGCAGAATTGCTCGAGCAACTGGATGTATCGGGCGAAGAAGGGACGAATTTGGTTACCCGGCGAGGCGGCGAGACCCATCCCCTAGTCAGAGCGATGCAACACAAAGATCGTCGCGTGAGGCTTGCGGCATGTAAAGCAATTGTCGCCCTCGCCGAAGACGTCCCGTTCGCCGGCAAGAGCCTAGTGAGCGATACGCTGCGTTATTTCGCTGCCTCACAGGGCACACCCCGCGTCTTGATTGCTGATCGTGGTAAAAGTCGCAGACAGTCGCTGGCGTCCATGTTGAAATCGGCTGGCTATTTGACCGACGTCTATCCCACGGGGCGGGCGGCAATGATGGCTGCCCAACAACATCCCGATTATGTTGCCATGTTCGTTTCTTTTACGATCGGTCCGCGATCCATAGGAGATGTCCTGCACGAGTTCCGTACCGATCCGAAAACTGCAGGGCTTCCAATCGGAATTATTGTCGATTCGACAAATGAACACAGAGCGGAAAACCTTGTTGTAAATGATCCTCTCTCAACCCTCTTTTTTATGCCTAACGGCGAAGAGCTGGCGGCACGGGATGTAAAAAAATTGATTGCTTTGGCAGGTGAAAATTTTGTACCGAAGGCCGAGCGGCTTGCTCAATGCTATACGGCACTTAAGCTCTTTAGAACTATCATCCAGAAATCTCCAGGTGGCTATGATCTTGACCGTTGGTTGCTCATTCTTAAAGAGAGTATGCAGCAAGCGGAACAGGCGATCCTTGCAGTTGATATTTTGGCCTGTATGGAAGGTCCTGCTGCGCAGGTCGCGCTGGCGGATACGGCCGGCAATGTCTATCTTCCGCTGAAAACACGCCAAAGCGCGGCCAGTGCTTTTGCAAGGAATTTGTCTAGATATGGCATCGGTCTCTCTAAAGTTGAAATCCAGCAGCAGAAAGACCGCTATGATTCCACTCAAGGGCGAGGGGCCGAGGAAGAAGCTTTGCAGTGGAGCATTCTGAAATCGATCAATCAAGCATCGAAAAATAGCATTAATGAACGGGCAAAACATCGAGTCAAATGAGTCTTTCCCTTTATGATGAGTTCAGATTTTTCTGCAGAATCACACGGTGAGACGCGGCCTCCCATACCGGAGCTGATCGGTAGCTGCCGAACAATGCAACAAGTCTACCGGCTTACCCGGAAAGTCGCGAAGAGTGATGCCTCTGTACTACTGCTCGGGGAAACGGGTACAGGGAAAGAATTGATAGCGCGGGCAATTCATCAGCTGAGTGGAAGAAAAAATGGACCTTTTGTGCGGGTCAATTGTGGCGCCTTGACCGAAAGTCTTCTTGAAAGTGAACTCTTTGGTCACGTGCAAGGATCCTTTACAGGCGCGATCAATAATCGCACCGGTCGGTTTGAGGCAGCACACACAGGCACCATTTTTTTAGATGAAATTAATTCCACTACACCACAACTTCAGGTAAAACTGCTTCGCGTTTTACAGGAGCAGGAGTTTGAACGAGTCGGAGACACGCAGACAATCCAGGTAAATACGCGAGTTATTGCCGCTTCAAATCGCGATCTTATCGAAGAAATTGAATTAGGAAGATTCCGCGAGGACCTGTATTATCGCTTAAATGTAGTTTCAATTGAGTTGCCGCCCCTGCGGGAGCGACGCGAGGATATTTCCGAGTTGGTCAGCTATTTCCTCGACAACTATAATGAAGTGAATGACAGGTATGTCACCCATATCGCCAGTGACGCGATGCGTGCTATGCAGGAATATCATTGGCCGGGTAATGTGCGTGAACTTCAGAATTACATTGAACGCGCAGTTGTACTGGCCGAAAAGGATGAACTCTCGATGGACTTATTGCCTGACACTGTCACGCTTCGGGAAAATATGCGTCGTCGGAAAGATCGGGGTGGGGATTTAGAATCGCTTTCTTTTGATGTGGTTCAGGAGGGGTTGGCAAGTTCCGATCTTAACGAAGGCAATCTGTATGCTAAAATTGTGAGCCGGGTAGAGCGAGAGCTAATCGCGCAGGTCATGGTCGAGTGCGATCATATCCAGATCAAGGCCGCGGGCCGACTTGGAATCAATCGCAACACCCTGCATAAAAAATTAAAAGAATACAATTTAGAAAGATAACGAGAGCGCGTCTATCAAACATCAGGTGTTACACACGAGCACGGGTTACGAAACTTACTAGATCGATTTCCATGGGTAACATTAGCGTATTCTGCTTTGCGGCCAGCTACACCGTCGCGTTGATGCTGGAATTATCGCGGCTATTTTTCCGTAGCGGGATTCGCGGTGTCCTTCTGATCAGCTTCGCTTGTGCGGGGTTGTTGGCCCAGACCCTTTTCGTAATTGCAAGACTTTCTCATGAGTCAGGCCGTGACACGCTCGATTGGTATTTACTTGTTGCATGGATCCTAGCTGCAATTTACCTCTACTTAATATTTTATCACCCAAAAGTGCCGCTCGGTATTTTTTTATTGCCTCTTGTTTTAACGCTCATTGCATTTGCTGAATATCTACCCGAGGAAAGTGGCTATCCGATGGGTAAGTCGGCATGGGGTATGGTACACGGCTTTTCATTGCTGCTTGGTACAGTGGTGATTTTCTTCGGATTTATCGGCGGAGTAAGTTATTTGATGCAATCTCGTCGCCTGCAGAAAAAACGAGCTCCCGTCCGATTTCGGCTACCCAGTTTGGAGTGGACGGAAAAAATCACGGCTCGGTGTATCGTAGTGGCAGCGATTTTATTGGCGACGGGTGTGCTGTCTGGAATCGCCCTAAATGCCCGCGAAGGAGAAGTTCCCTGGAGCGATCCCGTGGTACTGAGCAGCGGGTTTTTATTGTTGTGGCTTACGGTCGCTATGCTATTCAATGCCGTTTACCGCCCCTCGCGCCAGGGTCGCAAGGTGGCTTATCTGACCCTTGTAAGTGCTGTATTTTTACTGCTTGTCCTAGCGGTCACTCGTTTGGTTCCATCCGCACACCCCACCCGCGAAATGCCATTAGACGAGATCTCTCATATCGAGTCGGTCAAAGGTGCGAAACCACGGGGAGTATATTCATGAAACTCCAGTTGGTTGGTTGTAGTCATCAGACGGCACCTGTTGAATTGCGACAGCAGTTGGCTTTTGCCACTGAGGATCTTCCAGGCGCCATCGAGAGTCTGCAAGGCCGATTTCCTAACACAGAAGCTGTGGTGCTTTCCACTTGCAACCGTGTTGAAGTCTATACGGCATCAGAGGATCAGAATGAATCGCCATCGCACGAGGACGTTGTGCAGTTTTTGGCAGACTTTCATCATCTGAGTCCGGATAAAATTTTTGGTGAGCTCTTTCAGCAGTCAGGGGAAGACGCGGTAAGACATCTATTCTATGTTGCTTCAAGCCTCGATAGCATGGTGGTCGGTGAATCTCAAATTCTGGGACAGGTCAAACAGGCCTACGAAGAGGCAACGCGGCTTGGCAGCACGGGGCCGCTAACTCATGGTGTCTTTCAAGCGGCGCTAAAGGCAGCACGTCGCGTTGCCAACGATACAGCGATCCACCAGAAACGCATCAGTATTCCCGCAGTCGCCGTCAGTGATTTTGCCACACAAATATTCCAACGCTTCGATGATAAAAATATTTTATTGATCGGTGCGGGGGAAATGGCCGAAGAGACACTCCAATACTTACGGGCTGCGGGTGCGAATAAGGTTACGATTGTAAATCGAAGTTTACAGCGAAGCACTACGCTGGCCAAGAAATGGCACTGCCACCCCGATCACTGGGAGAGGTTGGAAGCGTTGATTGTAGCGGCAGACTTGATTGTGAGCACAACAGCATCGGGTCAACCGGTTGTCACGCTGGACGATTTTAAAAAAATTGAATCGAAGCGTAACCAAAGACCGTTAGCCATCTTGGATCTTGCAGTTCCTTGCGACTTCGATCCGGCTATTGGTAAATGTCTAGGTGTCTACTTATATAACATCGACGACTTACAAATTGTATGCCACCGCAATAGACAGGCGCGCCAAGACGAGTGGCCCGCCGCGGAAAAGATTCTTGAAGAAGAAACGCAGCAGTTCATGGTCGATCTACATCATCGTGCAACCGCACCTACGATCAGACAATTAAAGCAAAGCTGTGAGTTATTGAAAATTGAAGAGCTTGAGAGACTTTTCAACAAAATTCCGCACAGTGACCCAAATGCGCGGCAAGAGATTTCTCGTGCGTTCGATCGGTTCATCAATAAAATTCTGCATCCGCCCCTCGACTCTTTGCGGAAAGAAGCGCATCAGGGAGCGCCCCATTCACTGCTCGAGGCCTTCAAGCGACTCTTTAAGTTGAAAGATTAACCCACCATATCTTTTAAGAGATGGGTGGGAATCTCCCTCACAGAAAACTGATGATTGTTTTTTACAATCACGACTTTGAGCAGCGACTGATGATGTGCAAGCTTCGAGGATGGTTTTGACCGATCAATGAACTGATCGAACCGGTTAAATATTGCTGGCATAAAAAGTGAATTGTGCCTTGCGCATAATAACTCTCTATTTTCTTTTTGATTCGGCGCTAACAGAGTTGGCTGCGATGAGTCAACACAGGTTATATTTCCTGGAACCTGGCCCAATTCTCGGGCAAAAAGAATGCGTATTATTTGGTAGGCTCGATTTTCAATCCGCCCTGTCGAGACACCCCATTAATCATGAATTCAACCAGCGATTTATTTGTACCTAGTGGGACATAGGGGTCCGTCCGCCAACCGTTTGGAAACTCTCCTGCATATAGCAATGTTTTTGAAATCGTCACTTACAAGCGATGGTGATCCGCTTGAAGGTAGCCGAGCAAATCCAAGATTTCTTCTCGACTTAGGGTATCAAGCAAACCGGAGGGCATCATCGAGACATTGGATGGCCAGGCGTCTTCAATGACCTGCGGGTCAATCGGCGTATAATTGCGAGGCTGCAACATATTGGTTATGACGCTCCACTTCCCCTTGTGGATATCTGCAATATGTCCGGTGATTTGTTTACCGTCGTTTAGTTTAAATGTTGTTGCCCGATACTGATCGGAGATTATCCGATCCGGTTTAAGGATCGCCTCCAGTAAATCTCCGGACGTGAATCGGCGACCAACGGTCGTCAAATCAGGTCCGAGAATACCACCTTTTCCAGCAATTCGATGGCAGCGAATGCAGCCGATCTCAGAGAATAATGATGCACCCTGATCAAAATCACGATTTGATAATGGCTTTACAAGATCTGATTGAAAATCTTCCACATTCCAATTGCGCACAAATCGGCGTTGTAGTTTTATCACCGACGAAGCGGCTGATGAACTTTTTTCGGGATCAAATTGTACCAGCTTACCCAAAGCCTTTTTTTCCTCGTTTGTAAGATGCTCACACGCTTCTTGATGAATTTGTGTAAGAACACTGTCGTATGACTCGCCACCCTGAAATGCATGCAACTTTTTAAACCATTGAAAATAACGTTGCCTCTGCTGTTTGGTCCACTCGAGGCCGGGTAGTCGCAAGAAAAGCATATATCCGATTTTTTCTTCCTGAGTTTTTGAAGTGGCAATTAAATCAAGCGTCCGCGCAACAACCAATGGAGATTTCAAAGCAACCAACAACTGACACAGTTCGCTGTTAACATTTCCTGATGCATCCGGAAACAGCGGATTTAATCGGTCGAGCAGACGGCTTTGAAGTTTTGCGGTCGGAATTCCGAGGCGAATGATTGCTAACTGATAAGCGCGTAAAAGGTCAATTTTTTCACTCTGGGAAAGTATTGACCAGCTTATTTTATCGAGCGCGGCACAAATCTTTTGCTGTATTTCTGAGTCGGTGCCATTTTGCGCGCGGCACAACGCGATAGATGCTTGAATTAACGCTTGTGCATTGCGCTCCTGCAAGGCACGTGTTTGCCACCAGCGGCAGGGCTGGTGCTCGAGCACTAGGCGTGCCGCGTAACGAAGATGACGATCTGCACTCGATAGAAAAGGCCACGCAAAATCAATTACGCGTTGCACCTGATCAGCATCTGCAGGCCGATGTAATTGTTCAAGTTCTCGTCGTTGCGTAAAGGCTTGGCTTGGCTCGGAAGTCCTCTGGAATTTTATCGGGGTTTCCAAATCACGATAACCGATGCGATACAGCGCCGAGGCTACCCCCCGGCCGCCGGTCGTGAAATAAAGCATGCCGTCCCGGGGACTGACCACCAGATCAGTAACGGGTAGTGGAACGGCAGATGCAAATGATTCCACCACACCCTCATAAGAAGCACCACATGGCGTTAAATGAACCGCATAAATGTTTCCAAAGCTCCAGTCGCCCAGAAACAAGGCTCTCTGATAACGCTCGGGAAAATGGGATCCATAGCCGAAGGCCATTCCTGTCGGAGAGCCGGGACCAACATCGACTACCGGCGGAAGGCTATCCGGACGATGGTCCGGCCACTTGCCGGTCCCCGTCCTCCAACCGAATTCGCCGCCGCTGCGAACATGGCACACCCGCGTGGGTCGATACCAGGGCATTCCCATATCCCACTCATTATCCGAGTCAAACGTGAAAATCTCCCCCGCCGAATTCAGGGCAAGATCGTACGCATTGCGAAATCCCATCGCCACTAACTCCCAAACCTGCCCGTGCGGATCAGTCCGACAAACCCAACCACCCGGTGGTTTGAGATGTGCACCGAATCCGCGGGAATCGTTTTGAGTTGACAGAATAGAATCGGTCCTCCAGTGCGGAGGTGGCCGCTGGATATCGCATTCCGGAACATCAGTTGCATTACCCCCGATAATCAGAAGATTTTTGCCATCCGGCGCGCGTACCACGCTATGGGGACCATGTTCACCCGCGCCATTAAATTTGCGGAGCAAGCGCACCTGATCATATTGATCATCTCCATCAGTATCGGAAACCTTGTATAAACCGGATCCCTGTGCGGCCCGTCCGTTGACGACCACGTACAGGCCGCCAAACGCATACAGCAGTCCTTGAGCTTGCCCGACGGGAAGATCTATTTTTTGCACCCGGGCCGACTTTCCGCCCCCAATCGGCGGCGGTGTAATGCGAAACAAACCCTTCGACTGTGCTGATGCGATCATTCTTCCCTGTGGGTCAATTGCCAGGGCAACCCACGATCCTTGCGTTTCGCGGTCCACGCTATAAATCTTCTCGGCAAAAAATTTGGGGGGTAACTGAATCTGACCGGGATCGATTTCACCCGCCCTGGTAATCGGGCTCGACACCGAACCTTCTTCTTCACCTGCCAACCCAACTGGAATCAAACCGATTAGAAGAATGGCACAACAAACAGACTTTATATCCGACCCATGCCCGCGATGCCTTGCATGCGAAATTTCACGCTGCCTGCTCATGATTATGCGGTCCACTGGATGGATGCAATTCAGTCATTTTTCTATCGACTGCTCGTAAGGTAGGCCGAAGTAGTCGTGAATAAATGCTTTTCGATCGCCGTCATATTTTACATATTCTAACAATGTATGCAATTTTTTCTGGTCCCGTAGCAATTTATCTTGTCGCTTTTCAGGATTGGTAAGAGCGGTCGGCATCGGTTGAAGTTGCTCGATATGCAACGGATTCAGATTACCTTTGAGTACTCCATAGCGATCAAAAAGCTGTAACACCGTTTCAAGCCGAAAGTCATGACGGTTTCTAAAATGTAATTGGTCACGTAGCCATTCCTGACCAAACGCATGAATTTTTTCAGTATCTCTTTGAAGATACTCGTAAACTCGCTGGCAAAAATCCGCATCTGGATTACTCCACTGAATAAATTCCATCTGAATTGCCAGATCACTCTCATCATAAAGTAGAAGGCACAACGAAGGCTGTTGATCGCGACCAGCTCGCCCTATTTCCTGATAATAGGATTCCATCGATCCGGGAATTTCAGCATGCACCACAAACCGGATGTTCGGCTTGTCGATTCCCATGCCAAAGGCATTGGTCGCTAGGACCAATTGGTCATCGCCCCGCATAAAGGTCTCTTGCAGGGATCTTCGCTCGCTGGGATTTAGTTTTCCATGGTAGACGAGATGCTCCACTTTATGCGCTTCGAGCATCTCGCTCATGGTTTCGAGACTTCTAATTAAGGAGAAATAAACAATTCCGGGACCGGGATATCGCGTTCGCGTATGAAGAATACGATCCAGTTTTTCTTGTTCACCCCATACCCGATCAACTTGAAGGTCAAGATTCGGACGGTCGATACCCTCGTGAAAGAGGCGAACCTTCCCCGACGTAAGGCCCAACTGATTCACAATATCCTGTTGCACTTCACGCGTAGCAGTTGCGGTGAGTGCAACAGTCACAGGTTGGCCTAATATTCTACGAATTTCCTCCAATCGCGTGTATTCAGGACGAAAATCATGGCCCCACTGACTAATGCAATGGGCCTCGTCAACGGCCAACAGCGCCACCCTTTGTTCGCCTAAGGCAGCGAGAAAATCCGGTTTGCGAAATCTTTCCGGAGTAACATAAATTAAATCATAGCGGCCTTGTTCCAATGCTGCGTAACTTTCCTCCCGTTGCTGACGCGTGAGCGATGAGTTAATGAATGCTGCTCGTATTTTTTTCCGCGTCAAAGCGTCGACCTGATCCTTCATCAGCGCGATCAAAGGAGAGATCACTACCGTCATACCAGACCCGATTGAGGCAAGGCTTAGCGCGGGAACCTGATAGCAAAGAGATTTGCCACCGCCTGTCGGCATGATCACCAGCGCGTGACCACCCCGCAAGAGTGTATTCATGATTTGCTCTTGCTGACCGCGAAAAGATTGGTGACCGAAGGTCTGCTTTAGGATCTCAGTAGGTTGCATCAGGGGACAAGCTTCCTCAGGCTGCCTTGGTTCGAGGCTGAGTCAAAAGCGAAACAAACACAAGTGCGATGAATCCCAGAGGAATGGTCACAATGCCGGGTTGGCTAAAAGGAACCAACGCACCAGAGGGGTCTAGGCCATATACTTTTTCGAAAGTGTCCCCACTGAGAAGAATCCAGGTAAGCGAACTGATCATGCCGACCAGCACACCTGCGACAATGCCTTGTTGCGTTACCCTTTTCCAGAACAAGAGCATCACAAGTGCCGGCAGATTGGCCGAGGCGGCTACACTGAATGCCCAGCCCACCAGATAGCTGACATTCATCTGCTGGAACACGATACCCAGCACGATTGCAATCGCGCCAACGCCACAAGACGCGATTTTGGCTACACGAACTTGAGTGGCATCATCAAGTGGCTGAGTGCGGAAGCAAGAAATCAGGTCGTGACTCACAGCGCCCGCAGAGGCAAGAATTAATCCGCTCACCGTACCTAGCACGGTGGTGAATGCAATCGCAGAAATAACAGCAAATAGCCACTGGCTGATGCTCTTGGCCAACAGGGGCGCTGCCATGTTACTGTCTGTTACATCAAGCGCACCACTGGTCATCGCGCCCAGACCAAGATAAAGCGTAAGAATATAGAAAAATCCGATACTGGCGATTCCTACGATAGTGCTTTTGCGAGCTGCACTGACGTCTTTGACCGTGTAATAACGGATCAAAATATGCGGCAGTGAGGCAGTGCCGCAAAATAGGGCGAGCATCAAGGAAAGAAAATCGATCTTTGCGAGCGGATCATCACTCCGAATTCCCTTAAATCTCGGATGCTCGCCGGGACGTAAGACCTGACTGCCGGGTGTCGGTTGCTGAAAATAAACGGTGGTTGTTTGCTCGCTGGAGACAAGCTTTTTTTTTCGCCAGAGCATGATTTCACTATTCTCAAGTATGCTGAAAAAAGAGAGTAGACCGAGTGGTCCGGTTTTTTGAGCATTGTTCGGTAAGCGGCTCACGCGACCCACCGGGTATAGTGTTGCCTCACCCGGACCCGTTCCTATCGGTAATCCCGCGACAAGTACCTTACCATCACTGCGCGTGGTAATCATTTGACCTTCACGCAGTATAAAATTCTGCTTATCCAACGGGTCACGACTCCACACAGTAATCCGGTCGCTTGACATCTGACGAGTGCGGACGAAAGGCTGATCTTTCCAGATGCCTTCCGCCGGAATAATCGTCTGCCCCTGAATTTCTTCATGCGAAACAAGTTCGTTCGTCCAGTTACTATCAGAAAAAGGTCCCAGCGTCATAAATGTGTGCTGGTTATTTGGCTCAGTTTCAAATCCGCGCTGCAGAATCAATACGGTGAGCACAGCGCTGAAAATCACGAGCAGTGAACCTTTAAGAAACTGAACCCAGGTGGTGGAAACCATACCGGCAGTCACGACAATCAAAATCACGGTAACTCCGACCAGCAACACTCCCACATAATGCGGAAAATTCAGGAGCGGTCGAATTAATGCACCCGCACCCACCATCTGTGGAATCAGGTAGAAAATACTGACCGCCAGGGTACTGATACCGGCAGCAAGTCGAATGCCACGGGAGCCGAATCTTGCATCAAGTGCGTCGGCAAATGTGAATTTACCCAAGCGTTTCATCGGTTCGGCCACGACAAACAAAGCTACAATCCATCCGGCCAGATATCCGATTGAATAAAGAAACCCGTCGTATCCGTAGAAGGCAATCATGCCACAGATACCCAAAAATGACGCAGCCGAGAGGTAATCACCCGCGAAAGCGAGACCATTAACGAACCAAGGGATCTGCCCATGGGCAGCGAAATAACCTTTCGAAGACTTCGCCTGGCGACCCAAAAAGAAACTAATTCCCAGGGTTACTCCCACGAAGAGGAAGAAAAGGATGATTGCAAGTGGAGAAGGTTGATCAGTCACCTGAATTCCCTTGCTGTTCATCTCGCGCGAAGATCCCGTAAATTAAAGCGAGAAAAAAAGCGACCATAATGAGACAAAATCCGTAAAGAATGGCCAAATTGACACCTGCCACAGGTCGAGTCTGCATCCAATCCGGACGAAATGTGTTAATGAGCACAAACCCCCCGTAAAGGCAAAGATAAAGCAAAAATAACGTAAGACCGAAAAGACTGTGTTGGCGTTCCATGGCGAACAAGATCCCCGATTGGCGGTTGTATCTATGCGAGAAGAAAAACTCGATCCAAGTTTTCCGAAACCTCGCGAAGTCGAACCCTATTGCCCCCGTCGACTTCTGCCGCACACCAACCGTAAAAGTTAATTTCTTTCAACGCTCGGCGGATATCTGACCAGTCGACATCGCCCTCACCGATGTTGGTAAATGTATCTTGCTGCCGCGAGAAACCTTTGGCGTCCAGCTTTACAATTCTGCGGCCCAGACGGCGAATCCAGTCTCCTGTACTGCCGTACTTCCAGTGATTACCAATGTCGAACTGCATTCCGACCCAAGGTGAATCAAGCTGATCGACATAACGAACAAATGGTTCAGCGCTCTGATCGGCAGCACCTTGATGATCATAGAGAAAATGATTCCAGACATTTTCAATGGCAATCACCACCCCAAGTTCCGCTGCGAGAGGTATTGCTTGAGCTATATTTTCCAGTGATCGATCCCATACTTCCTCCGCCGATCCGTCTTTTCCGTGCCCGACCACCAACAAGGTCGTATGACCTCCGACTGCATGCGTTTCGCGGATAGATCGCTGAAGATGCTCGAGTGCTGTTTTTCTCTTTCCGGGATCTTTCGCGCTGTGTCGAATGCTCCAATGGGTCGAGATCACCGTACCGTCAACAAGCAAACCGGTTGCCGAGATCGCTTTGCGGGTCGCTTCAACATCCATACCCGGAGTTTCCATTTCGATCCCGGAAAAACCGACCTGTTTGACGGCATTGAATTTATCCTCCAATGAACCGCTGATTTTAACCATCCCGTTTTTCAGTGATTTATAGATTCTTCCACGGAGTGGCACATCTTCAACAGTCTCGTCCGCACGTGCTGCTTGTCCGCAGAGCATTATGTTGGATAGCGGAGCAGACAACGATCCGAAAATCGTACTGCCCAAAAAATTCCGCCGTGTCCAAAAAGCAGACTTCGGCATGACAAAATCTCCCTATATGTGCAGATGTTATAGGCTATGAATTGTAGCTGATCGGGCCACATTTGTCGCAACCGGTCACAATACGTCTAAGTGGAAAGTGTATCTACCAAATGCCAATCAGAATGCGGCCCCTTAAAAGAAAGTCCGTCGCATAGCATACTTAACGCGGGTAACGTAAATCCTGGCCGAGCTCTGATCAGAGCTCGATCTGCATTCTCATCCATAAAGAAATTCCTGATGGAAAATACGCAAGATTTTCCCCCTGCTTTGTGCGAACGGCTAGTGAGGGCCGGGGCAATCGCTGTGATGGTAATCGATAACGTCGATCAAGGAATACGCGCGGCTGAATCGCTTTGGAAAGGCGGAATCGAAATTGCCGAAGTCACGATGCGAACGCCCTCGGCTGCCAAGTCTTTAGGTTTGATATCCAAAGAATTACCGGACATGCTCCCGGTTGCCGGTACAGTATTGTCTCCGACCCAGGTGGATTGTGCGATCGAATCGGGGGCAGCCATGGCTGTTGCTCCTGGAATTCAGTCAGCAACGCTGCGGCACGCCCAAAAGCGGGGGCTTCCATTTGCACCCGGTGTGCTTACTCCGACGGAAATCGAAAAGGCAATCACACTCGGCTGTCGAACACTAAAGTTTTTCCCGGCGGCGACTGGCGGTGGGCTACCTTTTCTCAAGAGTGTGGCTGCACCTTACCAGCATCTCAATTTAAAATTTATACCGACAGGCAGCATTTCGGAGGATGCGATGAAAGAATATCTCGCGTTTCCGGCAACGATAGCCGTTGGTGGAAGTTGGATTGCGCCGCGTTCGCTGATCCAAAACGAAGAGTGGGGGGAGATTACTCGACGGGCCCAGCGGGCTCGAAAAATTGTTGACGCAATTCAGCAAGAAGGTTAGCACATGGCGAATTTTGTCACATTCGGGGAAGCATTACTTCGCCTGAGTCCACCTAATCATCAACGCCTCGCGCGGCCAGCAGGTCACTACAAACTCGGCCCGGCCGGTGCGGAGCTTAATGTTGCATGTGCGCTTGCAAATTGGAACAACGACGTGCGTTATGTGACGGCATTGCCAGTGACCAATCCGCTGGCAGACATGTTGCTCTCTGAAATGCAAAGCTACGGCATAGACACAAAACATGTCATGCGTCGAGAAGGTCGCGTAGGATTGGTATTTGTAGAAACGGGGGCTGGTCAACGACCTAGCCGAGTACATTATGATCGATCTTATTCTTCCATTAGTCTTGCCCCATCCTCGGAATATGATTGGGACGAAATTTTTGCTGCCGCAACGCACCTCCACATTTCTGGAATTACTCCCGCACTTTCAAAGAATGCCGCGGATGCCACAATCGAAGCTGCTAAACATGCCAAACAAATGGGACTGCATGTATCCTGCGATATAAATTTCCGCAGCAAGTTATGGCAATGGGACACAGAGCGGTCGGGACGGGATCTGGCGAAGAAAATAATGGGTGAGATTCTACCGGAACTCAATTTATTAATTGCAAATGAAACCGACCTGACCGATGTGCTGGGATTACACGCCGAGACTGCCGAAGGAGAGATAGATATTGAGGCCTTCGCTTGTCTAGCAAGACGGGCCGCGGATACCTTTCCCAACCTATCGCACGTCGCCATCACATTGCGTGAAAGCCTTTCGGCAACCCACAATCGCTGGGGGGCGATTTTACTAGAGCGGCCGGATGATCAGCTCTATATCGCGCCAGAAAATGAAGGCGTCTATGCCCCTTACAATATTGATATGATTGTAGATCGGGTTGGGGCTGGGGATGCTTTCGCCGCGGGCTTGCTGCACGCCTTAGGCTCTGATCAATACCGGACTCCGTCAAAGGCACTTGATTTTGCGGTAGCTGCCTCGTGCCTGGCCCACTCAATTCCGGGCGACATTAATCACTCGAATTTGAGTGAAATTGGCGAATTGACCGAGGGTAACCATACCGGCCGAGTCGTGCGATAATTCGGCCTAAAAAAGGCCGGGTGCACGCAAAATTGACGGAATTAGAGTGGTTTTTTTACTTTCCACCCGTACACATCGCTCTTGTTTTATGTTAAGTTGCCGAATCAAGTAAGTGAAAGAGTACCGCCTATTGGTGCTCTCATCCCTCGGCGATTTGCTTGACGGTCTTCTTCGGAGGGCTATTCTCAAGTTGCGGTTGGTTTTCTCTTCTTGGCTTTCAACCGCGTTCTACCCGCCAAGGGCAGGGACTTTATTTTTTTGTGAGAGGAATATTCAGATGGCACAAGGAACAATCAAAAAATTGATTGCGGACAAAGGTTTCGGATTTATTGAGGGAGAAAAGGGCGATCTCTTCTTCCACCACAGTGCCGTGGAAGGCGCTACAATCGAGACCCTGCAGGTCGGGCAGGAAGTTTCGTATGAAGAGGGTGAAGGTCCTAAGGGACCTCGGGCAGAGAACGTGCGACCTGCATAGTTTTTGGCTGGCCTACCGAAATCCGCAACTTTTGCGGATCACCCCTGTTTCGCATTGTGCGCTATCATCACTGAGATTTTGGTTGTCAGTTGTGGACGTGTCCGGATGAGTGTAAAGAAACCGCCACCACCAGAGATCATTCAGAGCGGACGCGTCTGCCCTGTCTGTGGTGACCGGTCATATTCCTCATCTGGCACGCACCCGCAATGCGCACAAGAACGAGCCGAAACCGCACATAGCGATCAAATCATCGCGGATAGAAAAAAGCTGGAGGAATCCCACGAGAAACAGCACTCCTCCGGTCGTTCATGGAAAAAATCGTGCCCTAAGTGCCGGGCAGAAATCCACGTTCGGAAGAAAAGCTGTCCCTGTGGATATACATTCGCGCCGGTCTCGTAAAACTCAACGCTCCGGTTTTCCAGTTCTATATTATCTACTTGTACCGGCGATTGATATTTCTTTTTTCGCTATCGCTGGCGTAAAAGCTCTGTTTCAACCGTTGAAAACACACGCAATGGTGGTATACCACCATTACGCATTGCGGCGACTAAAAGTTATAAAACGGTTTACCCAAGATTTTTTTTGAAGGGAGTGTGGGCATGAATTATCAATATTTCCATATTGTTGTTGCTTTTATTCTGACGGTTACCACTTGGGCACCAGCTGCTGGCGAAGAAAAATCAAATCTTGACCAAATCGAAGAGAAGTGTCAGGGAAAATCAAAAGGTGTTGTTAAAAGTATTTTGGGACCACCAACCGATGTGCTTGATGTAAGAAGAGAGTTCTGGCAATACGAGCCCGAAGGCGGTTTCACCGACAATATAACCGGAAAAACATATTACGCATTACAAATCTATTTTCACAATGGCAAAGCACATTGGCTTAAATGGTTTGACAAACGCCCGGACCAGGATAGAAGAGAACCGAACGGCGAGAAAGAAAAGAATCGGGTGCTGGCCGTTCCGAGGCGGGATAGAGCAGCCGATCGAGCGTTGGTGCAGTCGACCCCGGTGCTAATCGTGCACCTAGCCACTGACTCCGCCGCAGAGAATGACGGTACGGTGAGGGGTATTGTGAGTCGCG
>CEVF01050857.1_pt1 | contig 33669 bp, 29 predicted proteins | sample 356441 | NCBI WGS metagenome assembly CEVF01 (sample SAMEA2622765, study PRJEB7988) | marine metagenome | biome: marine biome (ENVO:00000447); feature: surface water layer (ENVO:00002042); material: "saline water (ENVO:00002010), including plankton (ENVO:xxxxxxxx)" | depth 5 m | reverse complement strand
AAAAATTCAGATTATGGGTATCTGTGGAGATTATTGGAACGTGAAGTTGGCGGAAAACAGATGAAGACCGTTGAGGCTTGGGGCAATAGAGGCCAGTTTCTCATCATCATTCCGGAAATTGAAATGACCATTACCATGACAGGGGGCAACTATAATCTATTTCCGGACATGGAGGACCGTCCTTTTTCAATTTTAAACGAATACATATTGCCCGCTGTTCAATTAAAATAAGTACTTACATCATCAAATCAAAAAACTAGTTTAAATGAAGCCTAAGAAAATACTTAAAAGAATCCTATTGGCCCTATTGTTTTTGATCGCGGCCTTTGTGACCTACAGTCTAATACCAAGGGTTGGACATTCACAAAATTCGTATGCCAAGCCACTTAAGAAATCCAATCTACTGTCAATATCGTTTCAAGAAGAGTTGAGGAAGTTTGCACAGGACACGGCCACAAAAACAGAAGTTGTCATTGCGCTAAAGAACAACGAAATAATTTTTGAAAAAGGGGACACAAAAAAGCTGATCAACCTCCATTCTGCAAGAAAAAGCATTATGAGTCTCTTGATCGGTATTGCAAAAGAAAAAGGGATGTTGCAATTAGATGAAAGTTTGGGGAGTTTAGGTATTGATGAGAGCAAAACACCTTTGACAGAACAGGAAAAAACAGCGACAATCAAAGATTTACTCATGGCACGTTCCGGAGTGTATCTTCAGGCAGAGGCAGAAGTGGACTATGCCAGGGACAATCGCCCAAAACGGGAGCAATACAGACCAGGAGAGTTTTTCTTTTACAATAATTTCGATTTCAATGTTTTGGGGGCCATCCTTGAACAAAAAACAGGGAAATCAATCGGTGAATTTATGGAAGAACATTTAGCCAAACCTATGGGAATGCAAGATTTTTCTGCTTCAAATGTGGTTTATGACAGTCCCTGGCCCATACCCAACAAATCCTTATCCGATTATCCTGTCTATTGGATATATATGAGTGCAAGGGATTTGGCTAAAATAGGCACTCTGGTTGCCCAAAACGGAAATTATGAAAACAAGCAAATTATATCTGCCGAATGGATGGATGAAAGCTTGAAGCCATATACAAAATTAGCTGACTTTAATTTGGACAAGGCTCCATTGGACGCTTACGGATATTTGTGGTGGCTTGATACGGATGAAAACCTTATTTGGGCAGATGGCTATGGTGGGCAATATCTTTTGATAGACCCTGCAACCAAGCTCGTATTTGTGCAACGGAATTTTACGGGAAATTCATTGATGTCCTCTGGACTTTTTTTATTGGACAAGCACCGGGATGCTTCGCACAAAAATGATTTGAAACATTTGTACGAGATAACAAAAAAGTATTTGGAAAAATGAAAAAACAGCTTCCAATAATCAACTTTGCTTTTCTGATTGTTTTGACCTGCTTTTACTTTTATGACAGACAGGTCAAGAATGTGGAAACATTCAAAGAAATTCAGGCAGAAAGGTTGAGCATCATAGGACCTGATAAGAATTTATATATCTCGATCAGCAATCCTGAAAGACAAGCCTTGGCCACTACCCATGGTATTCCACATAACCCAGGCTCAAAAAGGGATTTGCCGGGAATCATATTTTTTAATCGTGTTGGGGATGAAGTAGGAGGTATCTATTATGATGGAACTGATGAAGAGAATTTTGCAGGTATCACCTTTGATCAACAAAAGAATGACCAAATAATGGCCATTATGAAAGATGAGTACCTGGAAGGGGGCGAGTGGAAAAGGTGGTATGGAATGTTCTTTAGGGAACGGTCTGACTCCATACGGGTTGAAAAATTATATGATCAGTTTCTTGAGAGGACGAAATCAATGACAAAAAAGGAAAAAGACACTGAATATTTGAAATTCAAAAAACACCTGGACTCCGAAATTAATGTGTACAGAATGTTTCTGGGTCGTGAAGAAAACAAGCATACCGGCTTGTTTATTTATGATTCAAAAGGAAATGAACGGATAAAGATCTACGTGGATGAATTGGACCAATCGCATTTTGAAATTATCGATGAGAACGGTTTTAAACAACCCCTTAAATAGTAACGCATGAAAAAAATAGTTTTATTCCTTCTGGTCATCCTTTCAGCATGTAAGGATAGAAAGAATGCAGAAACAATAGCCATAGGAGGGCATGGCAATTCTGTAGCACCAATTGAACATATAGAGAAAAACTTGGTCCCTGTTCATTACCTGACCGGGAGTACATATAAAAAATCTATCCAACAAATCATGAAAGCAGATCGTATTGCAGGAGTCAGTATAGCCTTCGTTGATAATGGAAAGATTGCCTGGCAAGGGACCTATGGATATTCCCAACTTGAAGATTCCACAGCGGTTACACCACATACGGTGTTTAATGGCGCTTCGTTAAGCAAGCCTGTGACCGCTATGGCGGCCTTGCGCTTGGTCGAGTTGGGTACCCTGAACTTGAACGAAAATGTCAATAATTACCTCGAGGGTTGGAAGGTACCCGAGAATGAATTTACCGCGCAGGAGAAAGTGACCCTTAAGCGACTCATGGGGCATACCGCCGGTTTTGACCGATATGTCCAATCGTCCTTCTATCCCGATGAAGCCCTTCCCACCATTACGCAAATGTTGACGGGAGCGTACCCCTCTGTGGATCCAGCTGTTTCCTTGATATACGTTCCTGGAGAAAAACAACTGTATTCAAATCCTGGGTATTCCGTTATGGAAAAATTAATTGAGGATGTCACCGACAAGCAATTCAATACGGTACTCACCGAATTGATATTTGAACCATGTGGCATGACCGAAAGTTCTTTTGAACAGCCAGTCCCCGATAGGTTGACCCAACAAATGGCCACAGGTTACTCCAATGATTTACAGCCCTATCCCTATAAGTTATTTCCGTATAGGGCAGCAGGAGGGATTTGGACCACCCCTACCGATTTGGCAAAGTTTTTAGCGACCGTATTGAAGGACCATCAATTGGGTTCGAACACCATTCTTTCACAGCAAATGACAGATAGCATATTTGCCAAGTCCCCAACACGATTGGGGTTTGCCAAGATCTACCATGATGAAAGTCAAGATGTTCTCATTGAACATTGGGGAAGTAATTCTGGATTTACCTGTTATATGGTCGCTTCCCCGAAGCATAATCAGGCTCTGGTCATTATGACCAACAGTGATAACGGGATGTCACTGATGAGTTATATCACCCGTGCCATGGCCGTGGAATATGACTGGGATTTTTTTCAACCTGTGGCATATGACCCCATAACATTGGATGCCTCTAGCTTGACGCGTTTTACGGGAACGTTTACAGGTGGGAATGAAGTTTTGGAATTTAGGGTGACCGCAGGAGAACTTCATTTGATTGCACCAATGGGCACTTCGCTAAAACTGGTTCCTGTGGCGGAAAACAGCTTCATTGATGCCAATGATCAAATACGTTATGACTTCTTGGACAATACGGATGGAGAGGTAGGTTTTGTGCGCATGACAAAAGCAGATGGCTACAATAATGATTATATCAAACAATGAGCAGATTGCAAAAGAAGTTCTTGATTTTTGTACTGGTGTTGGGTGTTTCCTTTGTTTATGGGCAAGTGAATCGGAATGAAATACCAACCATCAAAGGCAATCGGATATTGCGATCGAATGTCGACGAATTTATACGGCATCAAATGGACTCACTACAGGTGGCGGGCCTTTCCATAGCAATCGTCCGTAACAATACCATTGTTTATGAAAGAGCGTTTGGTTTTAAAAACATTGTCACCCAAGACGAGTGTACACCCAATACACTCTTTGAGGCATGCTCACTTTCGAAACCAGTATTTGCCTACTTTGTGATGTTGCAGGTCAAGAAAGGGTTGCTGGATCTGGATAGACCGCTCTACCACTATTTGCCAAACGAGGATTTGGCAGATGATGTCCGTTATAAACGGATAACGGCCCGAATGGTTTTGTGCCATACTTCCGGTTTGCCCAATTGGAGGGAAAATACCGGTGGGAAATTGAAACTTTTGTTTGATCCAGGATCCAAGTTCGGATACTCCGGGGAAGCTTACCTGTACTTGAAGGATGTACTCAAAAGGGTGTTGAATGTGGATGAGGTTGGCCTGGATGACCTGTTCCAGGAAGCGGTTGTTCAACCATTGGAACTGGAAATGATGCGTTTTACATGGCAAGATGTATTTGCGTCAAAAAAAGCCTATGGACATCGGGATGGGATTCCGACACAGAATGGCCCCAAAGCATTACGGAAGGGGGAAAATACCTTTGGCGCAGCCTACAGCTTGCATACCACAGCTACCGATTATGCCAAATTTTTGATTCATTTAATGGATAGGGACAAGTATAATGATGAATTTGTACAACAGTGGTTGTCCCTGCAAATGGATATGCCGAATGAAGAAGGCGAGATGTATCGAAGCTTGATTTTTCCAGTGAAACAGGTGGGGGAGACCATACGTTATTATCACTCTGGAAACAATGGTGATTTTAGGGCGTATTGTCATTTTTATAGGAGCAAGGGATACGGTCTGGTCATGTTCAGTAACAGTGATGTATTTTTTTCCTCTGGATGTGCCCAACGCATCATCGAGTTTTTGAACGATAAATGGTTTTATATGTGATGGACGGGTGATTTGAAGCCGCCGTATCCTTGCCCACTTGTCCAAAATGTTTGTCATCTTAATCGCGTGTTTTAGGGGGCAAAATATCGTTTATGGTTTGAAGTATCTCCATATCATCCCCCCCTTTTTGTAATGCCATTAAAGGATCAAACATAGGAGGGAGAAGGATTGCTCCAAGATATCCTCTTTTTTTTTAAGGGATTTGTAACCATTTCAAAAGTCGTCTTGTCCTATGGATGTGAATTCACAAAAAAAGACGAATTATCAATTTAAAATCACATAGAAATGATTACTGTTACATTAAAACGATTTTCCTTTTTCCTTTTTACCCTGACCCTGTTTTCAGGTGTAAATGGCTATGCACAACAGAAAACGATACATACCATGTATGGAAAAAGTGTTGCGCCCGCTGAACTTACCGAGGGCATCAAAAAGATTATGGAACAATATGATGTCCCTGGTCTCTCCATTGCCGTGATCAATGACAATGCATTGGTCTATCACAATGCATTGGGGGTCTCCAATATCGAGACCAAAGAGCCTGTGGACGGCCAAAGTATCTTTGAGGGAGCTTCCCTGTCCAAACCCATATTTGCCTATTTCGCCTTGAAAATGGTGGAGGAGGGAAAATTGGACCTCGACCGTCCACTCTACGAGTATTTACCACATCCTGGTTTTGCAGATGAATCCCAAGAGGATGCCAAGTTGATTACAGCACGAATGGTATTGGCCCATCAGACTGGAATGCCTAACCATGCTTTTGGCAAAAAGATGAAGTTGGCCTTTAAGCCAGGTACCGGATTTGAGTATTCAGGGGAGGCCTACCAATATTTGGCCGCGGTTATTGGGAAACAGCATGGTATTGGCTTTAAAAGTGATTTGAACAAACTTTTTGAAAAGAAGGTGACCAAGCCTTTGAAGATGCCCCATTCTACTTTTATTTGGGATAATTATGTTGCCCAACATAAGGTATATGGCCATGATGAGGAGGATGGAACGCCAAAGCACAGAGTACCCTCAGAAGGATATTGGGATGATGGGGTCTTTAGTGCCTATTCCAGTTTGCATAGTGAGGCCAAGGAGTACGCGCAATTTGTCATCGCCATGTTAAAGGAAGAGGGCCTGAAGCCAGAGACCTTTGATGAGATGCTTAAGGAGCATACCCATTTTGATAAGGACAATCCCTTGCGTAAGCAGGTCGGTCAGACCGGGTGGGGACTTGGATTTGCACAAAAACGAACTCCTGAAATGACCATGCATATGCACACGGGAAACAATCATGATTTTCAGGCCTATGTGATGTTTGTTCCAGAGAAGAACTATGGATTGGTACTGTTTACCAACAGTGGCAAAATGATCCAGGTGGTTTCCGGTATATCCCAAATCTTAGGGCCACAATTCTAAAGAGGATGCCCCGGGATGGGAAAATTAGTACCTTCTTGGGGCATAATATAAACGCAATAAAAATAATAGTATGGAAGATTTTCAAGATGCCATAGGGGCCGTAGTCCTGATGTCCGGATTGGTAGTGGTCACTTATATCATTGCACGATATACCTATCTGGTCAAAAAGGCCATGATCGAGAACGGGCTTGCATCGCCCACAAAATCAAAGCAAATCATGTTCATTGACTTTGGATGCATTTTGGGGGGCATTGGTCTTGGCTTAATGGTTTCTTCTGTGTTCAGTGCGATGGACTTGGACGAAAATACCACTGACCTTTTGGTGTGGGGAACCATTTTGATATTTGGTGCCGTGGGCATGATCCTGGCCCACTTTTTAAGAAACAAATTTGGCGATCAGGGATAACGATATAGATGCCATATTGATCGAAAGGGTCAAGGAGGGAGACGAAAAGGCCTTTGTTCAGCTTGTTGACAAGTACAAAGACCTTTCCCTTTCCTTGGCCCATTCCATCATGAAAGATCCGGACAAGGCCGAGGATGTGCTGCAGGACGCCTTTATCAAAGTTTATGAAAAGGCAGGAAGTTTTAAGCACCAATCCGCCTTTTCCAGTTGGTTGTACCGTATCGTTGTCAATACGGCCTATAATGCCCTGAAAAAGGAAAGGAAATATCGTGAAATGGATGATTTCACTTTGGAGGGCAAAGGCATTGAGAATCCTCCCGATTCGGACAAGATTCGAGACGGGGATCGAAAAAAATATATTGTAATGGCCTTGGAGCGGTTACGACCGGATGAAGCCCTGGTGCTCAGGCTCCATTACCTTTGCGGGTATACTATCCCGGAAATTCATGAGATTACCGGATTTGGCAATTCCAAGATCAAGGTGGACCTACACCGGGGAAGAGGCCATATGGAAGAAGTCCTTACGGATTTATTGGGAGATCATGTCAAAGATCTATTGTAACGGATACTAAATCAAATACAAATGGAAGACAAAGTGTTTAAAAAAATAATGATGCAAAGTGAGATGGCCACCTCAGAGGGGTTCACGGATGAGCTGATGAAAAAACTGGCTTCCCGAAAAGCGGAACGCCCCACGTTGATACAAATAGCACTTCGACCTGCGTTATGGGGTCTGGTGGTGGTAGGCATGGCCGTATTGGTCATCCTCTTTCTGGTACCGATGTCCTCTTTTACCGTTCTCGAAATGGTGGAGATGGGAAAAACCCCGCTAATGGTAGGGTTTATATTCCTGTTTCTGGCAGCTGTTAACCATTTACTGCGACTTTCACAAAATGTGGAATCCTATAACCAATTGGCCAAACAATAAGGTATGGACTATCAGCGTATCTTGCCTTGCCCGGAGTTGAGAAATTATATCAGTTATTTCTGGGTGGGGACTTGGGATGTGAACCTACCGCCCAACGATATATACTATGTGGTCGCCAATAGCCTTACCGAAATCTCCTTTGCCTTTGAAGGAAATCAACGGGAGGATGACCTTTTGTTCACGGTCGTGCAGGGACAGACCCATCGGCCACAACAGTTCAAGGTGGATGGTTTTTACCATGTGATAGGCGTCTGCTTGCATTCCTTTGCCATCCCCAAGCTTTTTAATATTTCGGCTACGGAATTGTATATGGGGTTTTTGACCTTGGAAACCTTCTTGGGACTGGAAGGAAGGGAGCTTACAGAGAAGATGGCTTTGGCCGCTACTACCGGAAAACGCATTGCCATTTTGACCGATTTTTTCAAGTCATTGGTAAGGAAACGACAGAGGGAGGATCAATTGATTGCCCAAGCCGTACAGATTATTAAAGATGAGGGAGGATCTACACGGATCAATGAATTGGCACAAGAGTTCTGTCTGTCGGAAAAACAATTTAAAAGACGATTTAAGGCCAGTACGGGCTTCAATCCCAAACTCTTTAACCGAATCGTTCGTTTTGAGTCCGTGATCAAGACCAATCCAGACTGGACCAACCTCACTGAAGCGGCTCACAACAATGGGTATTTTGATCAATCACATTTAAACCATGACTTCAAAACATTTACGGGGTTTAGTCCGACCGATTTTTATAAGTTGAGTACTTGAGTTGGCCAATTTATGGGGGAGGCCATAGCGTTTGAAAACTTACTTTAAAAGGTCTTTTATTCATTGCTAACGGTATGTTAACGGTTTGAATGACATGCTATTTTCAGTCATTCTTAATCAAGGTATTTTTGGCTTTAACCATTGGAAGCGATACAAAAGGGTTATAGAGGGCGGTGTTGCGTGTATTGTTGAATTCCTATGAAGAGATGGGGAGTGAAACAAAGATGATCTTAAAATGTCCCTTTTTTACAAGCCTGGTATATACTGCCCTTTATAGTTTTGTTGCCGGTTTTGATACTGCATTTGTCGTTGTTTACGGCGGTGCCGGGTGCATTGCATCAACATTAACTATGAACAGAACGATTGCTCCCACATCGACTATGAACAGGATATCTTCCTTGGATTTTCTGCGGGGGTCGCCATTTTGGGTATTCTGCTCATCAATATCGAATCTTTTGCTTATCCCAATCCATTGGAGAAGTTATGGAGAACATTGACCTATAAAGCAAATAAGGAATAATGAACAAAAAAATGTTATTGGTAGGGATTGCCCTTGTATTGGTTATCATACCCCTTTTAGGATATGATTTTGATTCGGACACTGGAGTGGAACAATATCAGAATGGGCAATTGGAATCCACTCGGGACGTATATGCCGATAGTATCGTGAACTATATCAAGCACAATTACTCGGTTTTAGCACTTCGCAATGCCACGATTATTGATGGTACCGGAGCCCCTCCCAAGGAAGAGCAAACGATTATTGTCAGATCGGGAAAATTTCACCTGATCGGAAATGATGATGAGGTGACCATCCCTAGAAATGCAATCGTGATGAACATGCGGGGGAAAACGGTCATTCCAGGCCTGGTCGGTATGCACAACCATCTTCATATTCCAGGTTTTCCCGACGTTGGGGAAGTTGCGTCCAAACTGTATTTGGCCGCTGGGGTGACGACCATACAGACCTGTGGGGCCACCGATGCCGGGAAAGAGCTTTTGCTGTCCGATGAAATTGAGCGAGGGCAAAGAGTAGGGCCCAATATTGTCCCGAGCGCCCCTTTTGTAAATGGTCCCGGGGGAAATCCGAACATGATCATACCAAAGAATTGGGGGCATTTGAAGGATACCCTGGGCTATTGGTTGAACAGGGGTGTTAAATGGATCAAGGTCTATAGAAATGTTGACCCGGATGATCTTGAGGTAATCATTGATATGGCGCACAGTAACGGGGCAAAGGTCCGTGGGCATTTGTGTTCCGTTACCTTCGAAGAGGCCACCAATTTTGGAATCGATGGCATCGAACATGGATTGAACAGCGCAAGCGATTTTCGTACCGATAAGGCTTACGGTCTTTGCGGGGGAGGTAGGGAATATATGGATCAATTGGACATGAATGACCCGAAAGTCACAAGCTTGCAACAACAAATGATCGATATGGGGGTGTTTTTGACATCCACACTATCGATATATGAGGCCAGTGTACCCGGTAGGATTTATTTGGACGATCGGGCCAAATCGGTCATGTCCCCCTATTTGATAGGTCGATATGAGGAGCGGCTGAAAGAGGCCCAACGGCATAGGGATGATATGACCAGGGAGTTGCGTTTGAAACGTATCATGGCCTTTGAGCGACAATACTTCAAAATGGGCGGTCTTTTGTGCAGTGGAGTGGATGCCGGTAGACATATTGTTCCCGGTTTTGGGGATCAACGAAATTTTGAGTTGCTGCGCGAAGCTGGTTTTAAAACAGAGGAAGCAATCCAGGTCATGACCGGAAATGGGGCCAAGGTACTTGAAAGAAATGATATTGGTTCGATAGCGGTTGGGAAAAAGGCGGACTTTGTCATTTTGGACGGGTCCTTGGTCAACGATACCTCGGTAATCCATAAGGTCAATACGGTATTCAAGAATGGCTTGGGCTATGATCCCGGTAAACTGATTGGGGATGCCCAAGGTAAATTTGGTCTCGAATGAAACGGGAGCGTTTGATGCTGGTCATATTGGTGGTGGTCGTTCCCTTGATGTTTGCTGCCTCACTGTCCTATTTTGGACCACCTGCCTTGGCGTATCTCGGTCAAGATAGCCCAACAATGACCCCAAAAATATTCGCCCCTGGGGTTATTTCCCAAAAAGATGTCTCCGAGTTTGGATCTGTTTTCAATCAGGAGGGAACGGAGTTGTTTTATGGGGTCGACCTCCAAGGTAGATCTGAAATTCGTTACACTTATCTTAAAAATGGTGAATGGACAAAACCTGTGGCCCTTTTGTCGGATAGCCTTGTGAGTTACAATGATCCATTTCTTTCTCCCGACGAAGATCGACTTTATTTTATTTCCAATTATTCGGGTGAAGACCAACCGCCCAAAAGTGATTATGATATGTTGTATATCAAAAGGGGGAAAAAGCACTGGGAAACAAAGGTTTATAATGTGGGACCCAACATCAATACGGATAGGGATGAATACTATATGTCCTTTGATGAAAGGGGTACCGTTTATTTCTCTTCCAATTTTAATGCGTCCGTGCATCGGGAACATGATTTTGATATTTATGCCTCCAGCGTTGTTGATGGCGACTTCCAACCCTCCATTCTTTTGGATGAGGCCATCAACACCGATGCCTATGAGGCCGATGTCTTTGTGGCTCCGGACGCTTCTTATATACTATTCTGTGGGATAAGGGACAATGGCTATGGGCAAGGCGATCTGTACATCAGCTTTAAAGATGAACATGACAACTGGACCAAAGCGGTAAACATGGGAGATGATATCAATACCGGGTTTCATGAACTGTGTCCTTTTGTGACCAAGGATGGTCAGTATTTGTTTTTTACCAGAAACCAGGACATTTACTGGGTAGATGCTGACATTATTGAAAAGATTAGAGCGCGATTGGGAAGAAGTTTAATAATTCAAAATAAAAGCTGATGTATCATCCAAGACTTTATGGGAGGTATTATGATATGGGTTTCAAGTATGGGAAACTGTTATACGAAAAGGTAAATTTTGGTGTACCCATTATAAGTAATGAAAAGATGGATTTTGGATTGAAATCCTATCAGATGCTAAGGGAATACTACCCCGAGGTCATTGAAGAAATTGAGGGGTTTGCATGTGGGATACAAGATCGACCCGAAGTTTTGGGTGCCTTTTTACTCAGTCTTGGGGTTTTTGATACCACGGGACAGTGCAGTGTTTTTGCCTATAGGAACAAAGAGGATGTTATTATTGGACGCAACTATGATATGCGTTATGACTTTAAAAAGTTCACCGAAAGTTCATTGATTGCCCCAATGGACAGGTATGCCTATATCGGGCAATCCGATGTATTTATAGGCCGATCGGACGGGATCAATGAAAAAGGACTGTTCATTGCGATGTCCTTTGTCAATGGAACGAAGGTCCAGCCGGGAATTGGATTCCATTTTATTATCAGAAAGGTGTTGGAGAACTGTAGCGTTACCAAGCAGGCCATTGAAGTTGTTCAGCAGGCCAATATCTCTACGGCCTGTAATTTTCTCATTGCGGATCGTATGGGTGAGCTGGCCGTTGTGGAATCATGTCCCCAAGGAAGTTTTGTGAGAAGGCCCGGAGCAGGAGAACAGCATCTATTTATCACCAATCAGTTCCAAAGTGCGGAGATGAAAGCGTTCGAGGCAGAAGGAGTAGCCTGGAGCAAAAGCGCCGAACGCTATCAAGGAATGGAAACATTGCTTGGTGGCATGGATGGTATGGACCTACAGAAGGCCAAAGCAATCTTATCCGATGGTTGTGTCTGCCTGGATTTAAAAAAAGAGCGCTTTGGGACCATATGGTCCGTTGTATCCAATTTGAACAAGGGCATCATTGAAAGGGCAGAGACGAAACCGAGGATGAATAATTACAAACAGGATACCCGACTGGCGTGGTGGCTACAAAAAAGAAGTCGGTCCTAATGGATCCAATAGCGCAAATGAAGTTAGAATGATAAAAACAAATAAGGACAAATGGGGAATGAAAACATAAGGTCAAAACTATTTTTTAAGCGGGCCGTTTCAGGGAACCTGGTGGTGCAAGGTATTCGCTATGCTCAGGACAAGTTTCTTTTGATGCTACTGATGCTATGTTTTTTCCAAAACGGTAGAGCACAGGACAAAACAATTTCCATCACCATGGACGATATCCCGAATACCGAAATGTACGAGCAGAATGGATTCCGCTCGGACCTGCTGTTGATGTTGGACGCCCTTGACGTTCCCTTCACCATTTTCATCAATGAGGACAAAATATATAAGACACGATTCCGGGCCAAGAACGAAAAATTATTGGAAGCATGGATAGCGAATGCACAGTCCTTAATTGGAAACCATTCCTATAGCCATCCCAGGTATTCCGAAGTGGGGTATGAGGCCTTTATGGCAGATGTGGTCAAAGGCGAGGAACTGTCCAGGGACTTGGCCATCAAATATGACAAAGAGCTTCGGTATTTTCGCTTTCCCTTCAATGATATGGGGAAAGATTCCCTTCAACACCATGGGATGAGAGACTTTATGGAGTCCAGAAATATGGTCATCACACCCTTTACCATTGAAAGTTCCGATTGGATGTTCGATGTGGTTTACCGATATTATCTCGAACAAGGGGAGCTGGAAAAGGCCAAGGCCATTGGGGAAGCATATGTGGAAAAGACCATGGCGATGGTGGAACATTTTGAAACCGTTGCCCAAACCGAGCATGGGCGCCCCATGAGCCATATCTATCTCTGTCATGACAATCGGTTGAACACGGATTACCTAGAAGAAATCATCATACGGTTAAAGCAGCAAGGTTACGATATTGTAGACCTTGATCAATCTTTGGAGGACCCATTGTATCAACTCCCGGATCATTACTATAGAAAATGGGGGGTCAGTTGGTTGTACCGTTGGATGGCATCCCAAAAAATCAGGGTTTCATGGATGAAACAGGAACCCAGCCTCAAGGATATTGAGAGCACCTATCATGAAATAATCAAAAAACGACAGTAAATACGTAACCTTATTTAAACAATCAATGGACATGAATACATGTATAATCAGAAAATTCAAAACAGTTTTTTTAGTCTGTTCCCTCATTTTTTTGGGAGCCTGTAGTAAGGATGATAACGGAGATGGTGGGCAACCTGTTGTCCCTATAATTAGTGATTTTGCCCCGACCAGTGGTCAGGTAGGGGACGAGGTCACTATAAATGGTAAACATTTCAGTACCACGGCCAGTGGGAACGCGGTGAAGTTCAATGACATCAAGGCCGCCGTAAAGACGGCCACGAAGACCCAATTGATAGTGACCGTACCTGAGGGGGCAGCAACTGGAAAGGTCTCCGTAACCGTTAATGGGGAGGTTGGGACCAGTTTAACCGATTTCACCGTGTTGTTTTCCCCGAAGATTACCGTTCTTTCTGTGGACAATGGTTATGTGGGGGACCAGGTGACCATCGAGGGGGAAAACTTTGATGCCACCACCAGTGGCAATGAGGTTCTTTTTAACGGTACTTCAGCAACAGTGACCAGTGCCACGGAAACCGCTTTGGTGGTGACCGTGCCCGAAGGGGCCACAACGGGCAATATCAAGGTGACCGTCAATGGCATGACCACCACAAGTAGTGAAGTGTTTACGGTCAACCAACCACCAAGCATCAGTGGTTTTTCGCCCTTAAGCGGAATTATTGGAGAAGGGGTCACTATTGAAGGTGAACATTTCAGCGCTACGGCATCAGAGAATGAAGTTCTTATTAACGGGATGGTTGCCAACCTCATATCGGCTTCTGAGACCACTTTGGTAGTGGTGGTTCCCGACGGGGCTAGCACAGGGAAAATCAGTGTCACTGTCGATGGAAAGGAAGTGATCAGTGGTGAAGACTTTACGGTCCTGCCCCTGAAACAAATCGAAGCAGGAGGATATCATACCTTGATGGTCAAATCCGATAATACCTTGTGGGGATTCGGTTGGAATTACCATGGTCAGTTGGGTGTTTCCGGTCAGGACAGGTATTTGCAAGCGGTGCAGATCATGTCCAATGTCAAAACAGTAGCTGCGGGGGAAAGACATACCTTGATCTTAAAAACCGATAATACCTTATGGGTAACCGGTCGCAATACGTCGGGTGAACTGGGCGATGGTACCCAAACGGATGTCTTTGTTCCCAAGCAAATCATGACGGACGTCAAGGCTATTGCGGCTGGACAGGCACATTCATTGATTTTAAAAACAGACAACACCCTCTGGGGTACTGGTAGTAATTCTTTTGGACAATTGGGCAATGGCGGTTCGGGAAACATACATCTTGTTTTCCAACAAGTGATGACCGATGTCAGGGCTATAGCTGCCGGGGCTGCCCATTCTTTGATCGTAAAGGAGGACAATACCTTATGGGTAACCGGATTCAACGGATATGGGCAGTTGGGTGACGGTACCCTTGTTCATATTTCTACTCCTAAGCAAGTGATGTCCGATGTCCTGATGGTTACGGCAGGGCACAGTCACAGTTTAATGATTAAAATGGATAGGACCTTGTGGGGTATGGGCTATAATGAATTTGGACAGTTGCGGGGTAATGAAACAGAAAGCGTAATCATTCCAAAACAGATCATGGCCGGTGTTGCCAAGGTATCCGCAGGATATGTGTATACGTTGATAATGGACCAGGATCAAACCTTATGGGGCTTGGGCAATAATGAACATGGACTCTTTCATTCAGGGACCACTGCCGTTTCCAATTTTACCCCAGTACAGATGATGGGGAACGTTAAACTATTGTCTGCCGGTAATTTTCACAGTATGATATATAGGGATGACAATACCCTGTGGAGTGCGGGAAATAACAGTTATGGTCAATTGGGTGATGGGACTACTACTTCCTCCACCAATTCTGTTGGGGTGACAATACCCTGATAACCAGTTGATAATATAGTTGAATATCGGTCACCTCTTCTAACCATTGACTATTAATTAGAGAAGCATGAAAACTTTTTTTTTCAACCATTCAAGGCCCATATTGCTTGTACTTTTATTAGGCATGGGCCATATTAATTTTTTGAGTGGACAAAATGTCCCCTCCTCGGAAATAAGGTATTTGATTGACCATGTCAATGTAGTGGATGTCAAGAAGGGAGAGGTGCGTCCTGACCAAAGCATTTTGGTATTCAAGGGAATCATCGAATCCGTAAGGAACTCCGATGAGGTTGATGTGAATGATTTTAAAACGGTCATTGATGCCCAAGGGAAATACGCCATTCCGGGTCTTTGGGACATGCATGCCCATATGCGCGGGGATCGTATGCCCCCCTTTATTACCACGGAATGGATGATGCCGCTTTTTATCGCCAATGGGGTAACCGGGGTTCGCGATATGACCTCCAGCTGTGAAACCCCTGACAAGGGTCCCGTATGTCTGGACCAGATGAAGGAATGGCAGCACCAGATTTTGGAAGGCGTTTTGATGGGACCTCGCTTTTTGGCCTTGAGCAGTTATCAATTGAATCCGCCATGGGATCAAAGAATGACACCTAAGCGGGCCAAGGAACTGGTAAATGATTTTGCCGAGCAGCAAGTGGATTTGATCAAGACGTATTTCAGGCTATCCCCGAAGGCTTTTGGCATGATTGCCAAGGAAGCGGAGAAGCACGATATTGCCGTTGGCGGACACATTCCCCTTCGGATGTCAGTGGCAGATGCCTCCCGTAAAGGATTGCGCAGTTTGGAACATGCCCGTGATCTGTTGTTCGATGGATTCTTTAACGCCAAGGACTTTCGGAAGTCGGCCAGGTCCCAAGACCCTTCAGCGGAATGGATGCACGCGATGGTCGATCTGTACGATCCGGAACGGATAGCGGATATTTTTGAGATCATGGTCAAGAACGATACATGGTATGTGCCCACCCATGTGACGCGCAGGATGGAAGCATTTGCTGACGACCCCAGTTTTAGAGAGGATACCAGAAATCAATATATGCCCCCAATGCTTTTGGATGCTTGGAATGCCGATGCCGATTGTGTGGTCGCCTTGGATTCCACCGCATATGGAAGGGAAGCTTATCGCAAGTTTTACCGAAAGGGATTGGAGATCACCAAGGAGGCTTTTGACGCCGGGGTACGGATCTTGGTGGGAACCGATGGTGGCGACAGTTTTGTATATCCCGGATTTGCTGTGCATGATGAGTTGGAGGAACTGGTGTTTGCCGGATTGACCCCTATGGAAGCCCTTCGTGCGGCTACACTCGATGCGGCTGAATTTTTGGGTATGGAAGGGCAATTTGGAACCATTGAAGCAGGAAGGGAAGCCGACTTTTTGCTATTGGACGCAAATCCTGTTCAGGACATCGGTCATACCAAGGATATCCATGCACTGATTTATAGAGGGCAGTACCTAAATCGGGATCGACTTGATGGCATGTTGGAAAGTATTAAATCATTGCCGTTTGGAAACTAATTAAAATAGTGAGGATGAAAAAAATGATGCTTGTGCTTTTTATGGTTTTGGGAGTATTTGTTCGATGCAGTGCCCAAGTACCTGAACCAGTAAATCAAGCCGTCCTACGTTTGACAGTGGTCAAGGACGGGGATAAAATCCTGATGCGAAAAACCCCATATGGGTGGATGACCCCGGCGGTTTATTTTAAAGAACCGCAAAGCATACAAGAGGTTATTGATGAAATGGCGGGAAGCTATGGTGTTCAAATTTCCGGGATTGGTCTAAGGGGACTGTTTACCTATACCTTTGATTTTAAGCCTACCACTGATATGCGCCAGCTTTATGTGGCCAATTATGTCCGTGGGACCTTGGTGTCGCCATCCAAAAATGAGGAAGTGTATTGGATGTCGATGGAGGAGGCCTTGGGCAAATTGGGTGCAACGGTTCCGGCATTAAAGGAAATGACCAAACAGATCTTGGGTAAGCCCGACAAGGTATGGGGAGGAGCTTTTAGGCTTTTTAAAGTAAATGGTAAAATGAATTCCCGTGTGGTAGAGGACTTTTATCCATTGGCCGGTATGTAATGGATAAATCAGTAATCCTTAGTAACCTCCCAATAATTTTCAAAAATAAAACGGTGTTTAAAAAAATGACCTGTTACCTATTTAGTAAGATGAGATTGTTCACATATAAACCCATTATGATGCTTTGTGCAATGATGCTCTTGGGAATGTTCTTTAATGGAACCTTTGCACAAGATATGGATATCCATAGGTTGGATACCTATTTCAATACCTTGGAAAGCAATGACAAGTTCATGGGCAGCGTAGCCATTCTAAAAGATGGCAAGGTTGTCTATGATAAGCAGGTGGGATATTCCAATTTGGAATTGGAACAACAACCGGATGTAAACACAAGCTATGGGATCGGTTCTATTTCCAAGGTATTTACCGCTGTCCTGATTTTTAAGGCCATTGAGGAGGGGATGCTCGATCTGGATGGAACCATTGAAGGGTATTTTCCTTCGATAAAAAATTCGGAAAAGATTACCATTGCCCAATTATTGAGCCATCGAAGCGGTGTGTTCAATTTTACCGATGATAAGGAAAACTACCTCAGTTACCATACTTCCCATAAATCCCCCGAGGAAATGGTCAACATCATAGCGCAAGGGGGAAGTATGTTTGAACCGGGGGATAAAGGGGGGTACAGCAATTCCAATTATGTATTGCTCTCCATTATTTTGGAAAAGGTGTACGGGCAGTCCTATGCAGCGATTTTGTGGGAGCAACTGATCGATCCGCTAGGACTTGCCCACACGTATTTTGGAGGTCCTATGAATGGGAACCAGAAGGAGAGCCGTTCCTATACGTATGATGGCCGATGGAAACTCATGGAGGAAACAGATCCTTCCATTGGATTGGGAGCGGGGGGTATTGTTTCTACCCCGTCGGACCTATTGGTCTTTGCTGATGCCCTGTTTACGGGTGGCCTATTCTCCAAGGCAAGCCTGTCCAAAATGAAGACCATACGGGAGAATTTTGGGATGGGACTGTTCAAGATAGCTTATAATGATCATGTCAGTTATGGTCATAATGGTGAGATTGACGGTTTTATTGGGGCTATGCGATATTTTGAGGACGATAAGTATGGTTTTGTTGTCCTATCCAATGGATTGAACTATACCTTGAACACCATAACGGTCACCATGGTCAATGCGCTTTACGGTAAGCACTATGATATCCCGGACTTTAGGGTGTACCACCCTAGGGCTAAGGAATTGGACGCCTACCTTGGCGTGTACTCCAGTGAATCCTTTCCTGTAAAATTATCGATTACCAGATCAGGGAAACAATTATTTGTACAAGCCCCAGGAGATGCAAAAATGAAGATGGTAGCCACTGCAAAAGGTGAATTTAAATATGAACCTGCGGGGATTGCGATCAGGTTTTTCACTGAAAATGGTCAATTGGCCATTATCCAAGGCGGGAAAACACATGTGCTGACACGGGAGTAACTAAAAATTTATATGAAATACGTGCATGATGAAATTATTTAATCGTAGGGATAAAATGGCCGGGCTATTGATTTTACTGGGCCTTGTGGTGGGAATCTTGAGTATTGCCCCTGCCGTGGACAGTAAGGATTTCCTGACCAATGTGGTTGTTGATCCCATAGGGGTAAAACTTAGTGCGCTGTTTCAATTCATTCTGTTTTTGACCTATATGGGATTTGCAGTTCTTCTATTTCCCATCTTAAAAAAAATAGACAGGGACTTGGCGCTAGGCTTCTTAAGCTTTCGAATCATTGCCGGTTGTATTTTGATTTTTGGTATCATGGTCATGCTTGCCATTCTGGCCCTAGGGCAAGAATTGGAGCTTTTTGGAAGTGGAAATGTTGGGGTCGGGCAGGCCGTTGGCCAGATGTTAAAGGTAATCAGGGATCAAACCAATCATGTTTTTATGGTCTTTGCCCTTGGTACGGGAAACCTGATGCTTTATTGGATGTTGCTTCGTTCGGATTTGTTACCGGACTGGCTTCCGTTATGGGGTTTGTTTGGCACCATGTTGTCCATTTCCGCTAGCGGGTTTTTATTGTTTGAATATGTGGAGGTAATCACTCCGGAATATTTGATGATGAATGCTCCAACGGCACTTTTAGAACTGGTGTTGGGGATTTGGTTGTTGACCAAGGGGTTTAAGGTGAACAAAGGAGGTGAAGGGCATGTTTTGTAAAATGGTCTGAAAGTATTGAAATATGTCTTGCGTATATGGGTGAATGATATACTATGGGTTTACCCATTTAAAAAATAGTGGTCTACGCTTGGATTACCTTGGCTGTTGATGCGATGGGAAGGACAGTTGGCCCATTCCCTTGCCCCGGCACGAAGTTATATTTTCCTTGTCTTTCGGCTTCTATTTGGGCAACTTTACGGGGAATAAAGGCGTGGAAACAGTGCATATTGAGTTTGGAGACAAAATAGGTGAGGTAGAGAACAATTTTCCTCCTAACATGATGACATATTTTTTGCAGAAAATTTCCTTGGACAGCCCCTGTGTTTTGGGTGAACCAGGAGCCGTATTTTTAATCATAGGTATTGCCTTGTTTTGAGAAAACCAGGAAGCGATCGGTATGATAGGAACAAGAAGTTTGGAACCCTTAAAAAATGAGGTGTATGCCTTGGAAGATTTGTTGAAAAACATTCTAAAAATATCCGATGCAATGGGCAACCTTTTGTGTGTCCGTTAATCAAATATGTAAATCATTTAAACATAAAAATGGCTATGAAAAAAAATGTTTTGGCTTTTGCCGGTTGGGTTTGTTTTGCCTTAATTGTAGTATCCTGTGATTCGGATCAGGGTAATGCTTGTCCCAAGGATTTTGTGGGTGCATTGACCGGGCAGGAAGAACAGTTGGTCGGTACATGGGTATTGTCCGAGATAACTTCGGAATCTGCAATTGACCTGACCGATGATGAAGAGCAGAACCCTTCGACCGATCTGTTCGAACAATATTCCGAATGTGACCGGGATGCTTCCTATATTTTTGATGATGACCGAACCTATCGTTACGATCTAGGTCAACGTGTTGGAGATTGTGATTATCCTATCACTGCAACGGGATCTTGGAAATTCAGTGCCCAAATATTGAGCCTAACTTCGACTTGTAGCATTCAGACCGCTCCATTGAAGTTGAACACAGAGGGAGATACTTTTACGTTTTCAGAAGTATACAAGCTAAAGGATGTTCATGGAACAATCATCCAGACCAAAATAGTATTTACCTATTCGTTGGCCCCATAGTTGAAGTGCATGGGGTTCCCAATGGTTGGTTAGGCGGAGTAAGTTGTAGATATCGGAGATATTGTTGTTGGCTTTTTCCCATGATGGAAGGCTAGATTTCCATCATTTTTATGAATAAGTTTCAGTTTCAGGGATAGGAAGGTAAAAGGCTGTTTTAATCCGGTTTAGATTGACCAGAAGGAAGTTCCATGCGTTTCAAAATGTTATTCAATGACGACCATTAGAATCAAAATTATATGTGCAAACGGATGAAAGCTGTTACCCTAAATAAGTACGGGAAACCAGATGCACTTCAGTTGGTAGATATTGAAATGCCCATACCCAAGGAGGATGAGGTCTTAATAAAAATTGATGCCATACCCGTTACTACGGAAGATCCATTGCAAAGAATGGGGAGGCCATACTTTACAAGATTGTTTTTTGGGTTTACTAAACCTAAAAACCCCATATTGGGCGCTGAATTTTCCGGTGAAATAGTGTCAACTGGAAAGCATGTTAGCCAATTTGAGACAGGTGACAAGGTTTTTGGACATTCCGGAAAAGGATTGGGATGTTATGCAGAATATGTCTGTGTTCAAGAAAAGAGGCTGTTGTTAAAAAGGCCGAAGAAGATAAAGGATGAGGAATTGGCGCCGGTTTGTACATTTATGGCCGCTTGGAACTTTATGGTGTCACTCGCTGAAGTAAAGCCCAACCAAAAGGTGCTTATCAATGGTGCTTCTGGAACCGTTGGTACCGCCGCTGTTCAAATAGCAAAATCATTCGGTGCACAGGTCACCGGGGTTTGCAGCACCTCTATGATGGAAGTGGTCCAATCCTTGGGTGCCGATAAAGTTATCGATTATAGCTGCGATACCTTCACTGAAAATGGAGAGATTTATGATATCATTTTTGATGTTGCCAACAAGACTTCATTTAAAAAATGTTTAAACTCCTTGAGTGAAACGGGTGTCTATTTGAATCCGGTGCTTTCCATAGGAATTATAGTACAGATGTGGTGGACCAAAGTGTTCTGTAAAAGAAAGGTGCTGTTTTCTGCAACAGGTCTTTTACCCATTTCAAAAAGAAAAGCATACCTTACAAAACTGTCCAAATTGTTTGCGGATGGAAAATTGAGAACGATTATTGACAAAAGATATCCTCTCGAACATATGGTTGAAGCACACCGATATGTTGAAAGTGGGGTGAAAAAGGGGAATGTGATTGTTGATCTGAATTGGAAATCCAATTCATGAAGGCTGTTTTCCCAAAGTTCAATGGATTAATGGCCCAAATTAAGCATCAAGTTCAATTAAGCCTTGGTGCTACCTAAAGACGTTTTACAAAAGTCATCAGGTCTTCCGAGGCGTCCAATCCCAATTTTTTTTTCAATCGGTTCCTTACCACTCTTAGGCTTTCCTTTTTTACCATCATGATTCGCGAAATATCCGATGAGGTCATCCCTATCCTCATAAAAGCCAAGTGCTTCATATCCTTTTGAGATAGTGCGGGGTAATGCGTGGATAAGTTGGTATAAAAATCGGGGTGTACTTTTTTATAGTGCATCATAAAATCCTCCCAATCTTCATCTAGGTTCATGGTTTCCTGAATATGGCATAGGATGCTTCTCAATTCTTTTCTCGTGTCCGGTTCAACCTCCAAGATTCGCTGTTCTATTTTTTTGATAATGTTCTTCTTTTTTTCAAATAATATGGAAGACATCAGGAGGTTCTGTTGGATAATTTCTTTTTCCTTTCGTTCCAATTCCGCCAATTTTCTGTCCTGAATATTCCGAGTACAGCTCAATACCAATACCACTTTGTCCTTTTTATCAAATATTGGCTTGGTATATCCTTCAAACCATTGGTAACCATGATGTTTGGTCTTGAACCTCAATTCCAATTTTTCAGGCATGGAGGTCAAGCCCTCGGAAGAATTGGACACATTTTTCAGAAGCTTGGAATATTGTTCGGGATGAATAAAATCATAGGGAACTTTTCCTTTAAGATCTTCCGGGGTATATCCCATGATACGTTCCGTCGAAGGGCTTGCATATAGATATTGTCCATCGGCAGGATGGTGTAAACAAACGACATCAATGGTGTTTTCTGCAATCAGCTTCAACTTGTCCAGTTGTTGAAGTGCCAACAATCTGGACAAAGCTTCTCCATCAAGGTTGCTGTCCTCTTCCAGCAACCGCAACAGCCGTTCCGTCTCTTTCCCTTGTCCCTTTGTTTCTTTCATGTATACATTTTGGGTCCCTCTGACCGTGGGATGCTACAAAACTACTATGGTATTCCAAGTTAAAAAAAATGATTGAACCATAATGTTTGTTGTTTGGTTCAAGGCTGAAATTAAACCTGTTCCATGATCTTTGGAAACCACATCCATCGAATATAGGATGCTTATAAGGACTTGGGTTGTTTGGATAAGAATAATGTTTTTGGAATTGCTAACGCTATGTTAACGCAACTGAAGATTCAGTCTTGTCCGCGCTGCCATGAACGGCTAGATTTGGCCAAAAATTTAAAAACGAAGTGTTCTTGGATACTTCACAATTCCTAAATCTTAATCTTATTAATTATGAAAAACATGAAATTCACATTGGCCGTTATGGCGGTAGTCTTACTTTGGGTAGTTGGATGTAGTAAGGATGATGGTCCTGAAATGGCTCCCGCAGCATTTTCAGTGGATAAAAAATCTATTGATTTTGGCGAAGTAGAGATCGGATCCATAAAAAAGGTGAAAATTAAGATAACCAATACCGGTGAAGATGATTTGGTATTAAAGGATTATTTGCTTTCCAGCGCTGATACATCTGGGTTCAGTGTGAACTTTAGTGAGTCGGAAGTAATTTTGCCAGCCGATGGAACATATGAAATGGACGTGAATTTTAGCCCAATCGAGGAGGGGGAGAACACTTCGGTTTTGACCATTGTCAGCAATATTGGTGAGCATAGGATAAATTTATCTGGTAGAGGTGATCTTGGCGCAAATGCCATAGTGCATATTCCTGACGATAACTTTAAAGCAGGGCTATTGGCCCATGGGGATAGCTTGGTGGCGTCAGATATCAGCAAAATCGACACCAATGGTGATGGGGAGATCCAGGTTGGCGAAGCGGAGGCCTATACGGGACGTATAGCCTGCGTGGGGATGGGTATTACGGACCTTACTGGTATCGAGGCATTTCTGAACATTAAGGTGCTGACCCTGGTAGATAACCAGTTGACCAGTTTGGACGTTTCCAAAAATATTGCCCTTGAAAAGTTGGTTTGCGACTCCAACGAACTGACCGGTTTGGATGTAAGCAAAAACACTGCCCTGATTGAGCTATGGGTACAAAGCAATAAATTATCAGCTTTAGATATTTCAAAAAATGTAGCGTTGAAGCGACTTTATTGTGATAATAATCAACTTACCAACCTCGATGTTTCAAACAATACGGCATTAGAACAAATATGGGCTCAAAATAATGCATTAACAAATTTGGACGTATCCAAGAACGTTGCCCTTGAGAAACTATACCTGTCAAACAATAATTTGACCTCCCTGGATATTTCCTTCAATACGGCCCTCAATACCCTGGCGGTCCAAAACAATCAGTTGACCACTTTGGATGTTGCCAATAATACGGGTCTTTATGACCTCGCGGTACATAACAACCAGCTTATGGATTTGGATGTTTCAAAGAATACCGAATTAAAGCATTTAACGGTGACCAACAATGAAATTTCGAATTTGAACACGTCTATGAATATCCTTTTAGAGGATCTTTCTTGTGATGGTAACAACCTTACCACCCTTGATCTTTCACAAAACAAGAACCTTTGGGAACTTCGTTGCAATTACAACCAAATCACCAGTTTGGATATTTCCAATAATGCCAAATTACAACTCTTGGCTTGTGTAGGCAATCAATTGACCAGTTTGAATGTATCCCAGAATGTTGCTTTACGGACTTTTGCTTGTGGAGCCAATCGGTTAACCAGTCTACGATTGGTGGATAACACTGAATTACGGTCGCTACGATGTGAGCAAAACCAATTGACTTCGCTGAATCTTGCCAACGGGAACAATAGCCTGCTAACTAATGTATCCGCTACCGAAAATAATCTTGATTGTATCCAAATAGATGAAGGATTTACCCCTCCCAATGATAGTTCTTGGTTAAAGGACGATACGGCGAGCTATAGTTCGCTATGTCCGTAATAATTCCTCCCAGGGGGGCGTTATCCTTTACATGGGCTAGGTGGTTATCACCTGTAAACAACACTGCCCCCTTTATTTTTTTTGGAAGCATTATATTTAAAAGGTAATTTTAAAACATGCATAATTTTAAGGTTTCCCCGAAGGTACTTCCAATGCTTGCTTTCCTAACCCTGATATTGGTGTTTTTTGGCAATGGCCCAGTCCAAGATGTTCAAAAGTCTGTTAGTAAGCCCATGGTACGGAAAGCTGTTGCGGATTCGATGGGGCTTCAACGGTATCAGGTGAAACAACGGGAATTGATGCTTGCCGTAAAGTCCTATTTTGATGCCGCCATTGCTTCAGGGAAAATTGTAGGAGCGGGTGTGAGCATTGTCAAAGGAGACTCCATTCTTGTTTCGGAAGGATTTGGAAGGAAAAACGCCAAGCGGCCCGATAAGGTGGACCAGGAAACCATATTTAGATTGGGCTCTTTGTCCAAGGGATTTGCTGGTGTATTGGCGGCCAGCCTTAAAAATGATGGCCTTTTGGACTGGAACGATAGAATTAGTGATTATGTCCCCAAGTTTCAATTGGGGGACATCGAAAACACCCAAAAAATTACATTGGCAAACATTTTGTCCCATACGTCGGGTACCCCGTATCACAGTTTTACCAATTTGGTGGAGGCAGGTCTTTCTCCTAAGGATATCGCAAGCCGGTTCAAAACAGTGGTCCCTATAAGTAAGCCCGGCACCATATACAGCTATCAAAATGCCATCTTTGCACTTTGTGGAGAGGTAGTCGGGCAAAAAACAGGCCAGGATTTGAAATCAGTTTTTACTGAACGGCTTTTCAGGCCTTTGGGGATGCACACCGTCAATATGGATCATCTGACTTTGGTCGCTTCACAGAATCGGGCCATTTCCCATAGCAATACAAGTAAGGGTTGGGAACCCCAAAAATTGAAGGATAACTATTATAATGCCATCGCGGCTGGTGGTATCAATGCCAGTGCCCTTGATATGGCCAAATGGATGCGTTTTTTATTGGGACATAATCCTGAGGTCTTGGAGGAATCGGCATTGAATGAAGCCTTTACACCTTTTATTGAAGTAAAGGGACATAGCAAGTATTACCAACGTTGGCCAGGCCACTAAAATCCTATTATGGTTTTGGCTGGCGCATCCATGAGTATGTTGATCGGTTTGCCCGAGAAACAAAAACCATGGTACATCATGGTGGAAGCGTCAATGACTTTAGAAATGAAATTGCCCTATTTCCTGATGAGGACTTTGGTATTTGTGTGCTCTTGAACAGTCACTCCAAGATGGCCTCAAGAGTGATTCCTGATGTACAGGCAATCTTTCAAAAGGTGTACCATCAAGATGACCCTGTTCAAAAAATTGATCCAATCAACTCTTAAGGGTGTTGGATATCGGGTATAAATGAACGGATGTGATTTCATTTTGTTATTAAAACCATACTTTTTTTTGAGACGCTAACGCTATGTTAACGATGGTCGTGTTATAGCCTTGTTCAAGCTGAAATAACCCTTTACTTTTAATTAAAACTTGTAAGCGAAGTGTTTTTTGGATGCTTCGATGTATTCCTAAATCTTTTTAATTATGAAAGACATGAAATTTGCTTGGGCCACTATGGCCGTTGTTTTGTTGTGGGCCTTTGGATGTAGCAAGGACGATGGGCCTACTGTTCCTTCTGGTACTTTTGAAATCGATCAAAGCAGTATGGATTTTGGCCATGTGCCAAAGGGCGAGGTGAAAAGTATGAAAGCTACCGTGACCAATGAGGGGGAAGGGGATTTAATGCTTAAAGAGGTAGCCTTTTCAGGAACCAATGCCTCGGATTTTAATTTGGGTAGTAGTATCGCTGATAGGACAATCCAAATGGGAGCTTCCCTTGAATTGGAGGTTGTTTTTGAGCCAACACAAATAGGCGCTAAAGAAGCCTTATTGACCATCAATAGCAATTTGGGAGTTCATACGGTAAAGCTATCAGGGGAATCATTGGATCCTGATGGTGTGGTTAATGTCCCGGATGCTGCGCTAAAAACGCGCTTGTTAGGCCTTGGAAAGACTTCCAATGGTACCCTCGAAGGGTATACGACATCCATAATTGATACCAATGAAGATGGTGAGATACAGGTCAGTGAGGCCTGGGCACAAGAAGGACTACTTATGTGTTTGGATGGTGAAGTGACCGATATGACGGGCTTGGAAGCTTTTGTTAATATTAGGGCACTGCTGATATCGGGTACCCAAGTTTCCGCTCTGGATCTTTCCGATAACCAAGCTTTGGAGTTTGTATTTGTTCAGGACAATGTTTTGACACAGTTGGATATATCGGAACTCCCCAATCTTCGAGGGTTATATTGTAACGACAATCAACTGACCTCATTGGATGTATCCAATAACCCAGAGCTAAAGGAACTGATGGTTTATAAAAATCAACTGACCGGGTTGGATGTTTCCCAGAACCCAAATTTGAATCGATTGGTAGCATCGGACAATCAATTGGGTTCCTTGGATGTGACAAACAATACCGAGCTAGTCCAATTAAGGGTGCACAATAATCAACTGACCGCTCTGGACGTCACCAACAATGCTAAGTTGATCGCACTGTGGGCGAATGGAAATGAACTTTCACAATTGGACCTCTCCCAAAATACGTTATTGATGGATCTGGACATTTCCAATAACCAGTTGAATACCTTGGATATTTCCAAGCTTCTTCTTTTGGAGGAACTGTCCTGTGGCAACAACCAATTGACAAATCTCGACCTGAGTAATAATGTGGAATTAAAAAGTCTGAGCTGTATTTACAATGCGTTGACCAATTTGGATGTGACCCAGAATACCAAGTTGATTTCATTGAGTTGTTTCGATAATGGGTTGGCCAGTTTGGATGTGTCCCAAAATGTAGCATTGCAGTCCTTATACTGTGGGGTCAATGAATTGACCGCCTTGGATGTTTCCAGTAATGTGGCATTGAGCTATTTGACCTGTGAGCAAAATCAATTGGTCAGTCTGAACCTGGCCAACGGGGTCAATCAAGAATTGTTTTTGATGAACGCCCAAAACAATGATTTGAGCTGCATTCAGATCGATGAGGGCTTTGTCCCTCCTGTCGATTGGGTTAAAGATGAGACGGCCAATTACAATTCAAATTGTCCCTAATCCACAATTTTGGTCCTTTTTTCCCATGGACTTGTTTTCTTTGTTAAAGCCTTCTGGTTTTTTTGCTTCGCCAAATTCTTGGTAAGGGGTATTTTATAGCTGTTTTTTATTGTGGCCACTGTATGGACTTTTTGTTCTGCAGTGGCCCATTGATTTATACAGCGTTTTTGGTAACTTCCGCCCAAGCTATTGGGTCAGGGTGGCTCATTGAGGTTGGACTCTTATGCAAGTTATGGAACCACGTTACTTTTCTCTCCCACCATCCTTGGACCCCAAGGAATGAACAACCCCCGAGTCGTTTCCCAGAACTAGTTGATTGACTGTTCCTGTGCCTTCAAATAGAATCCTGAGGCCCAATATTTTCTTTGGAGATTTTGGTACGTTCAAGGTGAATACGGATGTATCGTTGATGCGGATGTCCATTTTCCTGTCCTTTGAAACACAATCCAGTTTCACACCTTTGGACATGTCGACCCCAAATCCGGAAAGGTCGTTCTTTTTGCCATCGATTATCGAATCAAAGGCAAATAGCGAAATATTGGAAATACAACCTTTGTTTGAGAGTACCATACTTATGGGGCCATCTTCGTGCATGATTTGGATTTGGGCTGCCTGGCACGGACTGGCACCGGATTGAAGATTGTTTTTCAAGCTAAGGGACAAATTAAACGCATCCGTATAGATACTTCCAAAATCCCTCACCAGATAAAACCCCGTAATGGTATGCTTGGCAAGGGGATTCACTCCGTGGGAACGCAAGGTTTCAGCTGAGGTGCTGAGCCGATTTTCATATTGATATGCTGTTTTGTTCAAATAGATGGGCAAGGAGTCGGTTTCAATGGTGCCCAACCAATCTTCTGTGGGAATCAATATCTGCCTTTCCTTTACAATGGAATCATCCACCACTAATTTGGATTTGAAATAACCAGGCCAATAGTAGATACTGGTCGACACACTGTCCTCTCTATTGACGGAAACTCTTTTTCCCTCGTCCCAGTCTTGTTGGATAGCAACTTTGGCATCCTTATCGGCCGCTTTTGCATTGTACCTAAAAACAACGGAATTAGGGATTCCCGTGGAGACCGATTCGGCATTGAATTCAAAATCGTTTGCATCATAGTTCACAGGCTTGCGGTAAATCATGAGGAGCACGGTGACCATTATGAGGGCCAACACCAGCAGGGGTTTGGCATATTGAAGCGGCTTAGGTGTCGTTGATTTTTCTTTTTTTTGAATCGGATCGGGCTTTTCTTGTGATACAAACGTACGCCAATCCGGATATCCCAAATAAGCTGCCAATACATCCAAGGTGGTTGGGCTGGGTTTTGAGGTATAACTGACCTTCCCACTGAGCCGTTTCAAAGTGGAAACACTCAAAAGGGTACCCGTCGCTTTGTGTATCGATTCACTGAGTATTTGGAAATCGCGAGTGCCCCATGTCGCTATGGGCCCCCACGATAACTTTTGGGCTATGAGGTCAAAGCAATGGGCAAGATGAATTTTGTGATCTTCCATGTATGGGACGGCTTACCGCCTGTGAATAAACTTGAACAGATTTGAACAGGGTGTTGAGGCCTGTCATATGTACCGCTAAACTACTTTTGACTTTCATCAATCCATAGCAATCAAAAATAAAATTTTAATATGAGAACAAACAGTTTGACTATCCTAATCTTTGCCATTTTGATCAGTACCCTGTCCTGCGGACAGCAAGGACAAATACATAATGGAAAGCAGTACATTCCCTTTAGCAATTCCCTCTGGGACATTTATGATCACAAGGACTCCTTGCTCAGTATCCATGTGGTGACCGATGAGGGAAAACAGGCCCTCAGGTTGGAGCCGGGCCAACGTGCATTTGTCAAGGACAGGAACTTTAAGAATTTCCAAGTGGAGTTTTGGACCAAAGGTCTTACTCCGGGTATAGGTTTTAGGATGCAGGATGCCAAAAATTTTGAGTACCTCTATTTGAGGGCAGCTAAAGGAGGCTATAAGGATGCCTTACAATATGTCCCTGTTCATGGGGGCAATTTGCCATGGCAATTGTACAATTACCCAAAATACGAAGGCAAGGCATCTTTTCCCAGAAAACAGAAAGCTTTATTACCGATATCCTTTAAATCAGATATCGTCAAGGGAGGGGCCAATGAAAACCTCTTAAATGCCTTAAAGAATAGGGGTCTGGTATTTTCTAAAACTTCCTTTATTGATTTTATGGAAGAAGATTTATCCTATATATATGATCCCGAAACAAGCAAGGTTCTTGGCATCCGGTTCACTGAAAAAGGTATCTCTTTTTTGGAATTTAAGCAATGGATTCAAGTGAAAATCATGGTGGTGCAAGACCAAATGTCCGTTTTTATTGAGGATATGGATAAACCAGTTTTTACGGTAGACCATTTGAAGCGGGATGATCTGGGAGGTGGAATCAGCTTGATCAGCAGTTTTGACCCTGTGCTTTTCAGTGATTTTTCCGTTGCTGAAATAAGCGATACAACAAAACCACAAAATGTGGATAAAGGGAATCCATCCGATACGGAAGAATTTCTAAAGACATGGCACATATCACAGCCCTTTGCAAAGGATTCCACAAATTTTAAATCGCAAGTGGATTCAATTTTAAAGCATCGAGTAAAATTTAAAACCGTTTTGGCCGATGAAGATGGTTTGATCAATATCAGTAGGTATTATGATGATATGACCAAAACCGTAGTCTTGACCTGTAATTTGGTATCGGATTCGGATAGGACCGTACTCATGAATTTTGACTATGCCGATCATTTGGTGGTGCTATTTGATTCCAAAATACGATTTGATGGAGGTATGGATTTTCGTCCCCCTGCCGACAAGGGGGTGGAAGGACGGGTCATTGTTACGGACGAGCAAGTGCCTTTGGAACTGAAAAAAGGATCGAATGAACTGGTTTTTATGCTTTCCGGGGATGCAAGACAACAATTCAACTGGGGCTTTATCGCAAAATTGAACAATATGGAGGGAATATCCATTGAATGATAGTATTGAAGTATGATGTGATAACCAAGGACTTTTGTCCTTGGTTTTTTTGTTGGCATCCAAATGGGTTGTGCTATTCTGTAAGACCGTATAATCGTTGGTATCTCAGGAATTATTGTTTAAATCTGTTAAATATCGGACATTTGAAATGAAGCAAACTATTGAAATTAAGGGTTTGCCTTTCTATTTTTAAAAAGTACGTATCGTGTCCAAGATAAAGGAAAAAAGAGAGGAATTGAACATCACACAGGAACAGTTGGCGGAGAAATGTGGGGTTTCCACAAGGACCATACAGCGTATTGAGGCAGGTGCGGAACCCAAGGGCCATACTTTGAATGCACTGACAAAGGCTTTAGGACTAGAGGTTTCGGATTTGAAGGAAAGTCCTTCCGTTATGGTACATAGTGACCATACCTGGCTAAAGATCATTAATTTTTCTTCCTTGCCGCTTACGGTGCTGCCTCCTTTGAATATTGTTGTGCCCCTTATTATCATGTTTGCCAAAAAAGAAGTGAACAGAATGAACAAACAGGTGGTGACCCTTCAGATTTTTTGGACCATTGGGGCCTTTATTCTTTTTATGCTGGCTTCATTTATGAAGAATTGGTTTGATTTGGGCAATAAGTTTATTCTCATAACCATGATTGTTTTGGTGTTGTCCAATGTGTTTGTCATCCTCAGGAATTCCTTTGAAATCGATAAACGGGGAAAGCTTTATGTTGACCTTAACTTCAGTATCATATAGGTCTGTCGTGTGATTGTCGTGTGATTGTCGTATGTCTTTTTGGTCGATTTGAAGTGTGTTGCGGGATATTTGCAAAAAATACATTCATCAAAAAATCATCAATCATGAAAATCACAAAGTTTATCATTTCACATCTTATGTTGACCTGTGTCGGTTTGTTGCAGGTTTGTGCGCAAGTGGGTAGGGATTCCGAACTGTTCCATACCCTCAAGAAACAGGACAGTATTTTTTTTGCCAGAGGCTTCAATCAGTGCGACCTCACTTATTTGGAGGCCCGTATTGCGGACGATTTAAAGTTCTATCACGACCAAAGTGGATTTCAGGACAAAACCTCCTTCTTCGAAAATACCAGAAAATACATCTGTTCCAATCCTGATATAAAGCCCATCCGGAAAGTGGATGGCAACAGTTTGGAGGTATTCCCATTATATAACAACGGTACTTTATATGGGGCCATCCAAAAAGGCAAGCATGATTTTTACATCAGGGAAAAGGGAAAAACCGATGTCAAAACGAGCTCGGCCCTGTTTACCCATGTTTGGCTGGTAGAAGGGGAGGATTGGATATTGGGCGAAGCATTGAGCTTTGACCACCAGGACCCGGAGAAGGGCAAGGCAAGTGTCTCTACTATAGAAAAGATGCTTTTGGAAACCAAGGTCCCTGCTTTGGGATTGGGGATCATTGAGGATGGTCAATTGACCAAGGTGGAGGTGTTTGGGACATTGGACAAAACCAAGAAAGCACCTTATAATACTATTTTCAAGGTGGCCTCACTTACCAAACCATTGACTGCATTGACCGTGTTGAAATTGGTGGACCATGGGTTGTTGGATTTACAGGAACCTTTATATAAATACTGGATTGATCCAGACCTAAAGAAGGATAAGCGTTACAAAGAACTGACCCCTTATTTGGTCTTAACCCACCAGACTGGATTTCCGAATTGGAGGTACATGACGGATTCCAATAAACTGCATTTTCAATTCGATCCCGGGGAAAAATACCAATATTCCGGGGAAGGTTTTGAATACCTTAGAAAGGCCATTGAGAAAAAATTGGGAAGGCCCTTGGAGGACCTGGCTCGGGATTTTATTTTTGAACCTGTAGGTATGAACGATACCCGATTCTGGTGGGACGGTTCCATGAATGAATCCAGATACGCCAAAAACTTTGATGAAAATGGCAACCAGATTGAAACCGTAAAATATTATGAGGCCAATGCAGCGGCCAATCTATTGACCACTGTAGAGGATTATGGAAGGTTTGTGGCCTATGTAATCAACGGGGCAGGGTTGGATGAGCAGCTTTTTAAAGACATGCAGAAACATCAGGTGAAGTTGAAGGAAAATGATTTTTTTGGGTATGGTTGGGAAATCTTGACCGGTTTCAGTGATGATGAGTTCGCCATGTTGCATACCGGGAAAGACCCAGGGGTAAGTACCTTGGCCATCATGTTCCCTAAATCCAAAAATGGGTACGTGGTCTTTTTGAATGGAGACAATGTCAATCAAGTTTATGAATACTTGTTGACCCAAAAGTTGTATCTAGGTCAAGAGCTGTGGGACAAAAGGTAATATTCTATATTATGCTAACATAATCATGGGTGTTTTGGGAGTGGGAGTGTTCGTGCTTTATGGACGTGCTAGGTAGTTCCAATATATTCATCACTTTTTTTACTCGATTGATAACGTTTTGTTAACGGTCTACCTTAAATCTTATTGTTCATGCATATTCCCCTGATTACTTTTGGTATGGTCTTTCAAAGCCAGTGTTACTTGACTCCAATTTGACTTGGGTTAGCGTTTCGATACCTTGAGAAGCAATATTTGTATTGTACCATCATGAAACCAATTCAGAGGTCATTGTAGCAATGAAGGGAACACTTTATTGAATGGTTTCATGTATTGTCTGGATAATACCCGTCCTTTTGGACCATACAGGCAATACCAAAGTTGTTGATACCAGTGAACTAAAACTGTCCCATAGTGCTTTGTGACTACTTTATCAACCGATTGGATGACATATTGCAGTGGCTTGAAAAAGGACAACAGGGACTTAACGATTTTCCTTGTCGGTTCCTGTTTTACCGTCGTAGATGTCCCGAAGAGTTTGCATTACCTTCACTCAGTTTCTGATGATTACGTGAGGTCGGATGATAGCATTTGA